>Ga0193953_1000092_pt1 | contig 48394 bp, 26 predicted proteins | sample BB_4_MG_FD_140325 | JGI IMG/M metagenome (GOLD analysis project Ga0193953, IMG submission 140325) | Microbial mat bacterial communities from the Broadkill River, Lewes, Delaware, United States - BB_4_MG | ecosystem: Environmental > Aquatic > Freshwater > River > Microbial mats | place: USA...
ATGAAAATTAATTCTAAAAATTTACAATATAGAGTTCTTATCAATCAACTAATGTGCTTCATCCCAGTTATCACCCATGCCTGCTTCAGCAATAAGTGGTACGCTCAGTTCAACCGCATTATTCATTAACTCAACCAATGTTGCTGTCGTTTCTTCAACAATATCTTGATGGATTTCAAAGATTAATTCATCGTGTACTTGCATAGTCATTTTGATACGGTCATCATTTTTCTCATTCAGCCATGTTGCTACTGCCAACATGGCTTTTTTAATGATGTCTGCTGCTGTACCTTGCATGGGTGCGTTAATAGCTGCGCGTTCAGCTGCTTTTCTACGCATTCCATTTTTTGATTTTATTTCAGGTAAATATAATCGACGACCAAATATTGTTTCTACGTAACCCTGCTCACTAGCCTGTTGACGAGTGTCTTCCATATAAGTTAAAACGCCAGGATAACGTTGAAAATACTTGTCTTGGTATTCTTGTGCTTGTTGGCGACCAATATTCAGCTGCTTAGCTAAACCAAAGGCTGACATACCATAGATCAAACCAAAGTTAATAGCCTTTGCACTGCGACGTTGATTAGTGGTTACATCATCTAACGCTACGGCAAAAATTTCAGCCGCGGTTGCTTTGTGAATATCTTTACCTTCGCTAAAGGCGTTGACTAAACCTTTATCATTAGATAAATGTGCCATTATTCGTAACTCAATTTGTGAGTAATCAATGGCTACAATTTTATAGTCTTTGGGTGCAATAAACGCTTGGCGTATTTTCCGCCCTTCTTCACTTCGAATTGGGATATTCTGAAGGTTTGGATCGGTTGAAGATAATCGCCCAGTTGCTGTCACTGCTTGATGATATGAGGTATGCACTCGACCAGTTTTATCACTTATCATTAATGGCAATTTATCAGTGTAGGTCGATTTTAATTTACTTAAGCCTCTATTTTCTAGAATAACTTTAGGCAAAGGGTAGTCAAGTGCTAATTCTTGTAACACTTCCTCAGCAGTAGAAGGCGCACCCTTAGGCGTTTTTTTAATGACTGGAATTTTTAATTCCTCAAACAGTATTTGCTGTAACTGCTTAGGCGAGCTTAAGTTAAAGCTTTTGCCTGCAAGGTTATGAGCTTCAATTTCTAATTCATCTAAACGTTGCCCAATACTGTGACTTTGTTGATCAAGTAAATCACAATCAATTAACACCCCCGTTTGTTCCATTTGTGCTAACACGGGCATTAGGGGCATTTCAATATCATTAAATACATTCAGCTGCTTAGGTGATTTTTCAAGGGCAGGAAATATTGCTCGATGTAAACGTAAAGTAATATCAGCATCTTCAGCGGCATAATGCCCAGCTTTATCAATATCTATTTGATTAAACGTTAACTGCTTAGCACCTTTGCCAGCAACATCTTCAAAGTGTACCGTTTTATAACCCAAATACTTAAGCGCAAGGGCATCCATATTATGACGGGTGGCAACACTGTTATAACAATAAGATTCAATCATGGTATCAAACGCGACACCTTGTAGCTTAATATGATACTGGCTTAGCACATTAGCATCATACTTAAGGTTTTGTCCTATCTTTTTAATGTCACTACTTTCTAATAACGGCTTTAATTGTGCTAATACCCAATCTCTGTCTAACTGCTCAGGTGCGCCAAGATAATCATGTGCTAATGGTACATAAGCCGCTTTACCAACATCAACAGCAAACGATAAACCAACGAGTTCCGCTTTCATGTAATCAACACTGGTGGTTTCAGTATCAAAAGCAAAAGCGCTACTCTGTTTTAGTTTTTCTAACCAGTCATTAAAATGGCTTTGATTAAAAACAATGTCATATTCACACTCTGACACCTCTACCGCTGCCACATCAGCACTATTGTTTTCTTCAACATTTGTATTACTACTTGTTGGGGCGATTACACTGGTTTCATTCATATCGTTGTTGCTGTTTTTATTTAAATCAGCCAACAAACGTTTTAACTCAAACTCTTGGTAAAGGGCTGTTAACACTTCAACATCTGGTTCAATTGGTCGTAATTTTTCTACCGTTTGCTCTAATTCAACATCACACTTTATGGTTGCTAGCTGATATGACAGCGGCAGCTGTTCAAGTGCATCACGTAAATTTTCACCAATTTTTCCTTTTACTTTATCAGCATTAGCAATCACGTTATCTAACGTGTCATGCTCAGTTAACCATTTTACCGCAGTTTTAGGACCACATTTTACTACCCCAGGAATATTATCAACCTTGTCACCCATTAAGGCTAAATAGTCAATAATTTGATCAGGACGCACACCAAATTTCTCAGTTACACCTGCTTCATCTAGTTCTACAGCGGTCATAGTATTAATCAAACGCACATGGGGCGTGACTAATTGTGCCATATCTTTATCACCTGTAGAAATAACTGTCTCAATACCTTGTTCACTTGCCTGTTGTGCTAACGTGCCAATGACATCGTCTGCTTCAACACCTGGAATAACCAATAATGGCAACCCCATTGCGCTAATAATTTGATGCAACGGTGCTATTTGTGAGCGTAACTCATCAGGCATTGGCGGACGATTAGCTTTGTATTCAGGATATAAATCATTACGAAACGTTTTGCCTTTAGCATCAAAAATTACCACTACGTTACCATTGGGATAATCTTTTTTTAAACTACCAATCATATTTAATACGCCAGTAATCGCCCCTGTAGGTTGACCACTCGCGGTAGATAAGGCTTGCAGGTAAGGAACATGATATGCGCGAAATAAATACGAAGAGCCATCCACTAAAATGAGTGGGGATAATGGTGAATTTTCTGCCAAAGTTGTCATAAGATATTTGTCTAAACAATAAGAAAGGTTAAGCATGACACAAAGAGCGCTATAGCTCTACTGTGTAGTGATAATTGTCATGAAGCGATTGTGGATAACTTTGTTAATAAGCACAATAAAACACCAAACAAGCATCCGTTACTTTTTTGTTAAGATTAATTAATAAGTTGTTTTTATTGATAAAAATAGAGGATGAAATCCTTTTATTTCACAATTGTTTTTATTTTTATTTTTGTGGATAAATAAATATATCTCCGTTACTTTTTTCACTGTACAAATAACAGCCAAAGAAATAACGAGCTAAGAGATTATCAGAATTTAGAAGTTTTACCAGTCAATTAATAAACTTTTTTTAAAGATTTTTGACAACTTAAAATAACAAAAAAACATAAGCCATTAATGGCGTGACTTACAAACTAGTCAACCAGTTTGATAAGAAAAAATTATTTTTATTCTGAATAAAGTTATTCAGAATGTAGCTAAGCCTCTAAATTTAATTCAAGTAAAAACTCTATTTTTAGGGGCAATTTACAAGCTATTTATTATTGAGTATATATACCCAGCTAGAATTAGAAATGAGCATCTTGAAGTGGTTTGGTTATACTTCTCGCATGAGATTTAACTTATACAGTGAGTCGAGTGCTAGGCAGGTATTAGGCGAGTTATTTGTATTATTTCTTATGAAGGGTACTTGAGGTAGATATAACTTCTATTTTTAGTAGATTTCTTTGTTGGTGGGGAGAAATATGAAATTGTTTTTTGTAATCGATTATAAAATCGTCATGATTTTCATAGCCAATTTCGGTACTAATTTCTTGAATCGAAAGATCTGAATGTATTAAAAGTGATTTCGCTGTTGATATTCTTTGTTTTTTCACCCACTCAGAAATATCCAAACTTAATAATTTATTTAAGGTTGTTGCTAAACTTCTTTTATTTAGTCGCTTATAACAATTAAGGCTATTGGCAATGTTAAGATCTATTTCTACAACATTATTATTGCATTCATTCATTGTTTGATTTGCATCTACACAATTATTACTGTCTATAAATAGAGGGTCTTTTTTTGTATTCTGTGTTTCTAAATTCATTATATCTACTCTGTTTTTTTGTGTGTTTTTCATTTCCCTGTCCTTTTATTAGCTACAGTTTTTTGAAATTAATGACAAACAATGAATACGGACTTACTTCTTACATTCAGAAGATAATTGAACAATAAAATAAATCTGTTAAAGAGTTCTGACGCTAAGCTTACAAATCCTTACCAAAACCTTACCGAACATAAAGTTCTTTAATTTCAACAAGTAAGAATTTATTAAAAGATTATATTTATAGCTTAAAATTAAAAAAGAAAATAAGAACACAAAATAATTAAGCCGACAATGTATCTAACTGAATACTTATCGAGCATAATTAGAACAATTAGGTACTTGGTAAAGAGTGAATTACTCTCTTTATTCTCGTAGAGTTTAAAAGAATAAGTGCCATGAAACATAAATAATAGGTATTAAGTTTGCGCAGTTCCAATAAAATATCGAACGATTTCATTACAACACCTTATTATATTGAAGGCCTATATATTGAGCCTTCGCAAAGTATCATTATCGAGAATAATGTTACTCGACATGTTCAGCCTAAAGTTATGGAAGTATTAACTTACCTTTGCAGTAAAGCCGAACAGCTTGTGACTACCGATGAATTAATTAAGGCATGCTGGCCAAATCAATTTATTAGTGACAGTCCACTTCATAAATGCATTGCCCAAATACGAAAAACACTTTCTGATGACCCAAAAAACCCTCGTTTCATAAAAACGGTTCCTAAAAAGGGTTATGTTTTTATCGCTAAAATTAAAGGCTTGAATGTAACACCACAAAAATCTACTGCGCATTGGACAGGAGAATTACCTTATCCAGGGTTACAGCCATTTACTTCATCACAAAGTGATATTTTCTTTGGTCGTGATCAGGTAATTAAAGACATTAATAACTGGGCATCTCAAATAAGCAAAGAAGCGACGAGTTGGTTATTAGTTTCGGCTCCCGTTGGGGCAGGTAAAAGTTCTCTAGTTTATGCTGGCCTGTTACCCACATTAATATCACATACTTTTATTAAGACAACAGCCCAAGAATTCTGTAATGTTTTAGATTTACGATCACTACTTACTCAACAAAAACCACACATTGAGTTATTAACGTTATTACTTAATAAAGAAAAGCTTTCTAACCGACTCTCTTTAACAGAATATGAAGAGTTAATAACTACGCACAATAACCACTCAACCGATGATCAATCCATAGTATTGTTTCATGAACAATTATTAACAACGGATAAGCACCATAGATTTGTTATTTTTATTGACCACCTTGAAGCACTTTTTGACATATACTCCAAAATTAAGATAAGTGAGAATGAGTTAACTTACTTTTTCAAACTTCTGCAGTTATTAGTTAGTTCAAAACAATGTTTATTGATTACTAACATTCGCGAACAATTCTTACCAGAATTAGCACAAATATACGCACATCAAAAACATGCCTTTCACTATAAATTGCCGCCTTTTAGTCATACTGAATTAATTGATATTATAGATAAACCAGCCGAATTAGCGGACATTACTTTTGAATACAATGTAGACAGTAGAGAACGTTTGAATAGGGTTATTATTCAGCAATTACAAATAAAGCCTGCACCTATAGCAATGATACAGTTATTATTAAACCAATTGTATGCGCAAAGATCTAACCAGACACTCACGTATAAGGCTTATAAAAAGATTAATGGTATTGCTGGTTGCATTGCAAGTATTGCAGAAGAAAAATATCAACACTTAACAGTAAAAGAACAAACCTGTTTTGAACAAATTTTATTTCACTTAATCACCTTAGATGCTAATGGGCATATAACCAAAAATGAACAACCATGCCTAATTGAATACTTTACCAACACTAATAAATTAGCAGTAATTAATCACTTTATCAGTATCGGTATTTTGCAAATCACTTACACCAATAAAAAGCCTTGTATTTCCCTTGTAAATGATAGTTTATTAACGGCTTGGGCAAGAATTAGCTCGTGGATTAAACAAAACATTTCCACATTATATACTCGACATGACCTTAAAATAGCGACTCAACGTTGGCTATATCATGAAAAAAGCAGTCATTTATTAATTCATTCCAATACCAAAATAAAAATAATTAACAGTATTATAGACGATAATAATTTTACCTTTAACAATAATGAAAAAGCGTTTATTGCTGCCTCAGTAAACAATCTAAAACGTGCCAATCTTCTTAAAAAAACAGTTATCGCGACATTTTTAGTATGCTCTTTTAGCTTAGCTTGGTTATCAATATCACTTAGTCAAACCAATGAAAAAATAACAACAACACGAAATAACGCCGAGAACCTGATTTCTTTTATTATTTATGATTTAAAAGACAAACTTGAACCCCTAGGTAAATTGGAATTACTCAATATAGTTGCAGACAAAACCCTTAAATATTTTGAGCAGGCAGGCACATATAACTTAACGGGAAAAGCTTTACTTCAGTGGACTGAATCGCTTCACATACTGGGCAAAATCAATATTAGTAAAAATAATTACATCACAGCAGAGTCATATTTTAAACAAACCTCAGTAGCATTAAAGCAAGCTTTAAAGAATGATAATACTAACGAAAAGCTACTCGAGTTATACATGCTAGCTAATTACTGGTTAGGCTATGCTGCCTATTTACAGTCAGACTATATTTCAGCTGAGCCCTTTTGGGTTGAGTATAGTAAACATGCCGATATCTTATTTTCACTTTACCCTAAACCTGAATGGCAATTAGAACAATCTTATGCGTTAAACAATCTTGGTTCATTAGCAGAAAAAAACAACCAATTAACAGCTGCTAGCCACTATTTTGAGCAGTCTGCTGCAATCAAATTATCGTTACTAAAAACACAACCCGATAATTTATCATTAAGAGCCGACTTAGCCGACACTCGTTCTTGGCAAAGTAACATACAAGCAAAATCAGGGAAATTATTATCTTCAATCAAATACTTAGAAGAGGCTCTCTCACAGCTTAAGCAAATTAATTATACCGAAATTAACTTTAAACATATTGAAGATTTAGCTTATTTAGAACAAAATATTGCGATTTTGTATTATAATTCTGGTGATTTACCCAATGCTGAAATTCACACTCAGGCGGTACAAAAAAATCTCCTTACATTAGTCAATAATGATGACAACAATTATTCATTTAAAGAGAGCTTATTAGATAGCTATTTATTATCAATACGAATATTTATTAACCATAATAAAAGCGACCAAGCATTAATTTACTTAGATAAAAGTAAAGTTTTAATTAATAGACTTAAAAGTACAGAGAGTAAAACCACAGATTTAATTGCAATAAATATTAATTTATTACAATATCAAGCTCAAGCAATGGCCTTGCTTAAGCAAAACCAAAGCGCTCTTGTCGCAATAACAGACGCAATGGTGTTATTTAAACAACACTTATCTATTAAAACGCACACAACTTTTCATGCTCGCCTCTTATTAACAAAATGGAATATAGTAAACGCCATACAAAATATGGATAATATCGCCATTAAAAAAGAGTTAATAGAAATAAAAGTCCTGCTTGAATCTAAACTACAGCGTAGTAAACCTAATTATAAAACCCTCTCTATTTACTTAGCGATACTTTCTTCTATACAGCAATATTCACCAGATAATCCTTGGTTGAAAATTTATCGGCATTCTGATTATAATATTCCAGAATATTCAATAAGTAACGTGAAATAAAAATAACTCGCAGATAATTAACCATTTGCAGTATTTAAAACGTCTAAAAGGCCCACAACAATGACAACAGCCATACAAATACAGAATAGAATTACTCTTTATTTAGAAATAACCAAAAACTATGATAATTCACATAGTTACAGATATTTATCTCTTATGGATAATGGTGCTGTAGTTAATTTAGAAGGCTTAGTTATTTCTCAGCCAACTATAATCACAGTGCAGTTAACCGATGTTACCAAAGCCAGCTACGTTATTACCCAGTGCCTCATTCCTTGTGATCAAAAAACAGTGACCGCTAACATTCGTGATATCAATAGTTCACAACTCGTTACACTAACCGACAAAGATAATGAAACGGGACCTAAAAGTTATAACTTTGTTATCATTGCTAAAGACAAACAGACAGGTGAACAAATTGTGTGTGATCCACAAGCACGTAACAAAGGAAAAAATAATTAATTGAATAAAGGGAGCAATAGCTCCCTTCTCGCTTTATCTTCTGTAGCGTCTAAATTCCCTGATTAGTCCTTTGCATCAACGCGCCTACTTAGCAAAACTGAATTATAGCCTTAGTCATTCCCTTAATTATCACTAATCAATATTCATACAGTTAGCATAATAAGTGACTGTTGCAGGCCAATCAGAAAACACACCGACTACACCTACCTCTTTTGCTAAAACGTCTAACAATATAAGTACATCTGCTTCACTCTTTACTACATCAGTTATACTCTGGTAATACCAGCCACCGCCATTAGCAAGTAACCCTGAACGTTCAAGCGACCAAGCAATAATCTTAAGGCCTGCCGCTTTCGCGGCTTTAGCGTATAATGAAGGCGTGATTTTCCCCTCTGAATCTAAAGTGACTAACATCCATACTGGTGGAGCTAAGTAATTAACACCTTGGCTTTTTAGCTGTGTCATACTGGGTTCCCACGTTGTAGAATTTTGAGGGTCAAAAGCTGTATTATCATATCTGCCATCAAGAAATACCGCTTGCTTACCAAATTTAGCATTTTTTGTAATCCAATATTCAACATCTTTAAGGCTAAATGATTGCGGATAAACTTGAGAGGGTGATACACCTGCAGATATGTATTCATTTAACATTTTTTGCGCATAATCTTTTTGGCTGAAATTATTAAATGGCATAGATACACTGGCCTGCTTTAATTCTGGGGTCATTTTTACACCCGCATTTTTAAACATTTCTATACTCTCAGCATGCGTCATCAATGTTCCTGCACCTGAGTACAGATCAGTACGCCAACTAGGTGTACCCGCTAAATATTCATCTACTGTTGTCGCTTGTAAATTAGCGCCGTCCATCTTACCATTAAGTTGTTTAAATTGAGCCAGTGTAATATCACTTGTACAACACTTAGCTGTAGCAGGTGTACCATTAGTCAGGTTTGCGGGCGAAAATGGTTGTGAGCATTGCTTTGCAAGTTCAGGAATAGCTAAAATATTAGTTGTGGTGGCTAAATCACACTGTGAGTGACGGCATACCAACGCTTTGTCTAAAGTAAAAGTAACATCGCATTCTACAATTCCAGCACCAGAATCAATCGCTGCTTGATAAGACTCTTTTGTGTGCTCAGGAAATAACATCGGTGCACCACGATGGCCTAATGAAAAATCAGAGCGATAAAAAGTATTATCTTTGCACTGTTGCAACTTCGTTTTTAACTGACTAGTTGTCATTTCATTAATTAAAAATAAAGGTCTTAGCCCAATCTTGGCAACGACTTTCTCTGTCACCTTATCGGTGACTTCATTAGTAGTATTCATAACATGACTACTATTGCAGCCTAAGTGAAAGAAGGAAACCACTAAACAAAAAATAAACCCATTATTTTTTAAGGAAGAAGTGAACATAGTTGTTCCTTTTATCAACTCGGTTATATTAATTAACTTAATCTGTTTAATAGAAAATATCGTTTAAGATTTTGACATAATAGATAATTATTATTGCAATTTAATGAATAATTTTATTTCGGATTAGTCTCTTGAGTGCAAATATGAGGGGAGGCAAACAACCACTCACTTCATGCCTGCTTTGACACAAAACATCATGAAGTAAAGTGGTGAATAATTGGGAACCTGAATCAAGTTAAAGATGACAAGATAACTCGATTGAATAACCAAGCTATCATTCCAAAAACCCTTTATAGCATAATTTATAAGGTAAAAAAGTACTCTTGACATCTAATCCTGGAAAAAGTCTGGAAAAATGTTTTCCAGACTACTCATAATTTAATACTCGTCTCTAATTATTAAAGTAAGCCAAACAATAAAGCTCCTCAATGTGGTGATATTAATCACAAGAGCAGAAATATGCCAAGTCTAATTTTCATTCACTTTACAGGCTACTGGACCACTAAACGCGAACCCTAAAAAGAACTTAACTCTATCGCCTTCAACCATAGCTTCCCACAAACCATCTTCTGCTGAGTTTGCAGGAAAGAATATTTCATGGCCGGCTCCGTCAACTTGAATAAAACCAAAACTATTTCTTTTTTTCACAATCACCCCTGTATAAACTTTTGATGATTCTAAGCCACCATCAATATCCCTAATTTTATTCTTATTGGCGTGTGATAGTCTTGCTCTTCTATTGTTTTCGAAAATGTCGACTGCCTGTTTATGCAGGTTACTTTCCACTGAATTAAATGCGAATCTAGCAAACCAAAACTGAGCATGATAGTTTCTATCATTTGGAGTAAATCCTCGTCTATAATAATAAATCAGCGAGTCTACATCATTTGAATTAATTCGCCTCTGTAACTCTGCATAATGAAAGTTAAGTCGATGATCTGCTCTTCTGCGCTCTAAAGCTGATATCAATATTTTATTAGCATTCTCCGTATCACCTTTGTCCAAATAGCTATTAGATAATCTAATTGCTAAGTAAGGCTCTCTGTCATTTTCTTCAAATGACTTCTCTAGTGCTTTTAAAGCTCTTTTATGATCGTTAATAAGATCTGCAAATTGTGCTTCAAGAGAAGACAAATGACCATCTGATGGATATTTTTGTTTATTGTCTGTTATTTCTAATTGAACTTTTCTTATTGAATCTCTAATACTTACTTCTGTAGAATATTCATCACTCAATAAATCCTTTAAAGAGTCTAGTGATAGCTCAATTTGTGATGATGAAATATAGCTAGACATCCCCCATTTAGAAACAATTAAATCTAAATATGTTCTAGCCTCAGCTCTACATTTTCTTTTCAAATGCAGATCTTCAGAACGAGCGGCCTTGTCTCTCCACACAACGTTTAAACTATGTAATATACTCGAATCATAAGGAGCCTCTTCTTTTGCTTTTTGAAGAAGGGTAATTGCTTTATCTAAACTACCATTAGATCTAATTCTTTCATAATTTGCCATTTGTTGTAATAAATAAGGTTCATCTCCTATACTGCTATATGTGTGCTTGTATATTGCATCAACATCCTCATAACTTGGAAATAATTCATTTAAAGATTTTGCCCGTATCATGGTTCTAAAAGAAGAGCGATCAGAACTAAACGAAATATTTACCTTATTAAGGATGTGAATATACTCTTGATACCGATCCCCAACATCCGCTAGTGCTCTTCTAAAAACTATTTCAGCAATTTCTGAATGTCTGGCAAAATAGTGTATATCTTGATCTGTAGCTCCCCTAGTTATTACCACTTTTTCTAAAGGTTTATAGAAACTTTTTTGAAACTCGATAAATGAGATGTTATGAATACGAGAAATTAAGCCCGCTCGCACAGGTATTTTCAATCGATTTAAAGTGCAAACCGTCAAATATATTTTTTGCGCGCTATCAGGGAATACATTCACATATTCGTTATAAACTATATCTTCAAACGGCTCCCCCATTGTTGCTTCATGTAACGCAACAAGGAGTTGTCTTCCATGTATATCTTTCAATTCTTTACAACGTTCTTCGTGGCTTTTATTTATTAAATTTGGCCCTAATGAATTATATTGTTCTAGCTGCTTCACCAATAAATCGATTTCTTTTTCTGATAGATATTTAAGTGAATACTTACCCGTAACTAATTGATCTATTTCTTCACACCTAACATTCCATTCGTTATAGCGTTCTGCTGTTATTATAGTTACTTTGGTATTATGCTTTTGTGCCTTCAGCATAAAACGGTTGAGTTCAATGGCATTAATTGCAGCATCATCCCAAAACAAGAATACCCTTTCATTGGTCTTAGTTATAATTTCATTAATATGATCGAAATCCGCATTACATCCGCTTTTAACCCAGAGTACTATCCCTAAAGGTACATCCTTTGCTTCCCATGCTAACTGTCTTAAGAGTACCGTTTTTCCGGCTCCTGCCTCACCTTTAATAACATAGAAATCAGTATTCAAACTTCTGTCTGCATCAGGTCGCTCGATGACCGATTCAAAAATATCTTTTTGTAAATTACGCTTTATTGCTACGTCATTAGCTACAGAAGACCAACCTTGATCCATACCTTTAAAAAAATCTGTAGGATCGCATTCAGTTAAAGATACATTTGAAGTTACTAACTCTACTTTGTTTGTTAAAAAATCAACAAGCTCACTAGATGGTTTAATGTGACTATCGAAAAAGGATTGGATGGGGTGTTCAATTGAGGGCCGCACAAGCGCTAATAATCTTTCATCTTCTGATATATTTTCACTTAGCGAGTTTAAAAAATTTTCAAAGGTTACATCCAAAGCTGAAATTTTCTTCTCTGCCCAAAAGTCTTTTTCAATATCGTCTAATCCTGGCTTCAACAAATAATGTCTCTGTCCATCAGGTACTTCTTTCTGTAACTCAAGTAAAACCGCACGTATATTAAAATCTTGTAAACTATGTCCCACAAAAATAATTGTATTTTCATATGCGAGTTCATATAAATGATTAAAAAGTCGGTTTCTTCTAGAGCGGCAATCATTGTACTGATCTGTAGTTAAAATTAATGGCAAATTGGAATCGTGAGTTCTGCTCACACAACCATGTAATTTTAGGTAGGGCACTTTATCGGTAGTAACTCTAGTCTCATCTATACCGTCTTCATTACTCAGTATAATATTGATATCCTGAATTTTTTCGTCAACTTGACTATAAACAAGTTCAATAAGGAAATCATAATTTGTAGTGAAGATTGCTCTCCATTTAAACAAAGGTAATTTTTCATGAAATAACGCTGGTTTTAACCCATCAAAGTACTCTTTAATAAAGTCTTGAACTTTGAATAAACTAGTTTGAGAGATTGCCATCGCAGCAACATGAGCTAAATTTTCTGATTTAAAGTTATCGTTTAAAAACTCATCACAAATTAGATCTCTTAAATCATTTCCTAATGGTATTTTCCTTTCTGGTAATGTCGCACCATAAAGAGCACCTGAACCAAGAAAAAGCACGACTCTTCCTTTTTTTACTTCTTCTATCAACTTAGCTGGAACCACAATCCTTTCCTTATTATATCTACCAGTTCTACAAATTATTCGATTTAATATTCATGAATTAATTTATCTTTATTTTAACCTTTTAAAGCTTTATTTAATGTTGGTCTGCTTACATTAAAATGACGAGATACTTCTGCCTTAGTCATTTCAGGATCAAGCAACATCGCCTGTGCTTTTTTAATATCGCTTGCTGATAGTTTTGCTTTCCTGCCACCTTTTCGACCTCTAGCTCTTGCTGACGCTAGTCCGGCTTTTGTTCTTTCACTGATTAGTTGACGTTCAAATTGTGCTACAGAAGCGATTATGTGGAATGCAAGCTCTCCCACAGCGGAAGTGGTATCGATACTTTCATTAAGAGAAATGAACTGCACTCCATGCGATTTGAATCCATCGAGTAACTCAATTAAATCTTTTAAACTTCGGCCCAATCGATCTAGCCTCTGTACGACAATAACGTCATTTTTCCGTAATGAATCAATCATACGCTCTAGCTGTGGGCGGTTCTTTGATTTACCACTACATTTTTCAATATATAGCTTTTCACAATAAGCTGCATTCAACGCATCAAGTTGAGCATCTTCATTTTGTTCTTCTGTACTTACTCTGGCGTAGCCAATTCTCATTTTTATACCGTAAATAAAAGGTGCTAAAACTTTACGTAGATTACTTTACGGGTTTATTTACATAGAAACAAGACTTTCAGATGTAAATATTGATGATCGGGAGTGCGAAAAACAAACGGTCGTTTTATTTACTCTGATACAACATTTTTGAAAAATGTGTTGGTAGGCGATCTAGATCCCTGTAACTGATATTAAAAATCACTATAACTTACACAAAATAGAGTATTACCTCTAAGGCGCTTTCGCCCCCGTTGCGCCATAGAAGTATGAAATTAATGTCAACGGTATTAGCTGAAAGTTGACCTTCTTCGGGAGGGCCTTTGCCCCATAAGTGAGTTAAAACCCATCCGTAAAATGCTAACTATTATCTTAATGATGAATTGTAAAAATTAATTAAACCTTTAGTAGAGCAATCGTGACTGTTATTGGTTCGATTTTGTTCTAATTCTTGCTGAATTTTATTGGCAAGCCCCTTACCTAGTTCAACACCCCATTGATCAAAAGAGCAAATTTGTAAAATTATTCCTTGCACAAAAATTTTATGTTCATACAATGCTATTAAGCTACCTAGACTTCTTGGTGATATTCTTTTCATCAAGATTGTGTTGGTTGGCCGGTTTCCTTTATGGACTTTGTGTGGCGCAACCTTATCAATATACTCTGCGTCTCTACCTTTAGCTTCAAGATCTTCTCTTACCTGCTGCTCATCAACACCAGACATTAACGCCTGCGACTGAGCAAAAAAGTTAGCCATCAAGGTTACATGATGCCCTTTTACTGGTGTAACGCTTTCAACCGAACCAATAAAATCAGCAGGCACAATATTGTTACTTTGATGCAAATATTGATAAAAAGCATGTTGACCATTAATACCTAACGCCCCCCAAATTGAAGGTACTGTAGGGTAATCAATCGAACTACCATTCCATGAAACAGATTTACCATTACTTTCCATTTCAGCTTGCTGCATGTAAGCTGAAAGCATATGCAAAGATTGGTCATAAGGTAATATTGCTTGTGACTGAGCGCCCAAAAAAGTGCAATTCCACACACTGAGTAAAGCTAATATAACCGGAGCATTATGCTCAATTGGTGCTTGGCAAAAATGTTGATCCATTTCTTTAGCGCCCGCTAAAAGCTCGTTGAATTTATCAAAGCCGAGATCCAATGCAATAGGCAAGCCAATGGCTGACCACAATGAAAATCGTCCGCCAACCCAGTCCCACATATCAAAAATATTGCTAGCTTCAATACCAAAACTTATCGCGTTTGCAGCATTAGCACTAACTGCAACAAAGTGCTTAGCTACTGCTTTTTCATCAAATGATGCCGAAGTTAACCACTGTCGTGCCGTATTAGCATTGGTCATTGTTTCCGTTGTAGTGAAGGTTTTACTAGAAACAATAAACAAAACGCTTTCAGGGTTTAATGGCCTGAGTACATTGGCAATTTGAGTACCATCAACATTAGAAACATAGTGCACATTAACGCAGTGATCACTATAAGGTTTCAACGCTTCCGTGACCATTTGTGGCCCTAGATTTGAACCCCCTACTCCAATATTAACAATGTCGGTAATACGTTTACCTGTATAACCTTGCCAATGTCCGTTTCTTACTTGCTCTGTAAATAGCTTCATTTTGTCTAGACTAGCAGCCACTTGTTCATCAACATTTTCGCCATCTATATTTATTGACTGCTCAAGGCCGCTACGCAAAGCAGTGTGCAAAACCGCACGGTTTTCAGTGCTATTAATACGTTCACCACTGAACATTTTTTCACGCCACGTTGTCACATCGCACTCTTGAGCCAAAACCATCAATTTCTGCATTGTTTCTTGAGTGACTAAATTTTTAGAATAGTCTAATAATAATGATGGCGCATTAACGGAGAATCGATCAAATCGTTGCTCGTCAGCAGCAAAAAAGTCATTCATATGTTTTTGTTTCATTTGCTTGGCATGTGACGTTAACGCTTGCCAACTAGGCAGGGTATTTCTAGATTGCATTTTTTTCCTATCGTATGATTTCAAAGACGCGATGTAAGATGAACATTCCTCTATCCGCTTTTTTAACTAACATGAACATAAAATTAAACGTTAGTGCACCTGTATTTCATCAGCAAAAATAAACGCTTCTTGCTTTGGCCTAATGTGCCAACCTGGTAGCTCTGATAAATTTGTCGCGTGTACACGAACATAGCGCGCAGTTGTTTCTTTAAAGTGACTACTGAATTGCTTTTTCTGAAAATCAGGTACCGTTTTAGTGGTGTGATATGACATTGAACCTACGGCATTAAATACTTTGCCATCAACTGACAATTCAAACTCCACCTTACTCGGCAATAAAATAGAATGCAGCTGGCTTTGCAAAAAGCCAATTTCAATCGTTTTCACCGAAGTTTGTTTACCTAAATCGATCACCACATCAAGATCTTTCTTACGATATCCCTGCCATAGACTTTTATAATCGGAATTACCAATAAAGCCATCGACTAATGCATTTCGAGCACCGCCGGAATACCCTTGATCATATTCACTGAGCAATTTAATGCTTTTATTAACCGCCAAATGACTCACTTGCTTTATTTCACCAAACTGTCCGCCTTGCGCGAATACTTCACTATTTTTAACCACTTCAGCGTTATAAAATTTAATAGCCTTTAAGTTTTTGAGTTGCTCTTCTTTTGCTGGGTATAGGTGCACCGCTTGGCCACCACCACTGGCTAAAATAGCGGCTAGACTATCGCCTTTTTTCACTAAGTATTCACCAATAGCAATTGCGCTAGGGTTATCGTTAAATTCTGTGTCAATTGAGTCTGCATAAATCTTAGCGACATAGATGATATCTGCCGATAAAAAATCTAAAGCTAAGGATAAGCTTCTCGGTTGTTCATCGGTCATATTACCAATAAACCATTGCTTACCACTGCGACGGGCAATACTAATATAGTCGCCAATTTCACCATCAATAAAACGAGTTTCATCCCAGCTCACCGGCACTTGTCCGATGAAGGCAAAAGCCGGTTGATTGTGATAGTTTTCAATCATGTCAGCCGCCATTTGCATAGGACTATATAAGACAACATACATAGCAAGTTGCTTCGCAAGCGTGGTATGTACACGATATTGTTCTTGCGGATCAAATTTAAGTTTGAAAATGCCTGGGGTGTAATCTAATGGGCCAGCAAGTAAACGGGTAAAAGGTAAAACCACAGTATGCTCAGGTGAATTGCCTTCACTCCAGCCATTCCACTCCATACCTCTGGCCCCTTCTCTGGTCATCATATTTGGGTAAGTACGACGAATGCCTGTGGGTTTAATCGGTTCGTGAACATTGAGCATTATTTTATTTTTTGCTGCTAGTTCCAGTACTTTTCGGTAATGATTAACCATATATTGGCCGTGATGATAAGTTCCTTCGGGGAGCATTTTTCCGGCATAGCCCGTTTTAATGGCATGTACGCCTACCTTTTTATAAAGCGCCATTGCCTGTTCAAGCTGCTGTTCATAAAGCGGTATATTGCCGCCAGTTTCATGATGACCAATTAACGCGATATTGTTTTTTAGGCCATAAGCGGCAATTTCAGCAAGATCAAAATCGTCATAGGCTTGAGTAAAATCTTGCACACTTAACCCAGTATGCCATGTTTCCCAGCCTTTATTCCAACCTTCAACTAACACACCTGTGATGTTGTGGTCTTTCGCGAAATCAATATAGGCTTTGGTGTTTTTTGTGGTTGCGCCATGTTTAGAGCCTGCCTCCCAAGTATATTCGCGCATATGCATGCCCCACCAAATACCAATATATTTCATTGGTTTTATCCACGAAGTATCTGCTATCACGCTGGCTTCATTCAAATTTTCAATTAAATTTGATTCGATAAGATCGCCAGCTGTTTTGCCAATTTGAATAGTTCGCCACGGTGTTTTAAATGGGGTTACGCCTTTAACTTTTATGCCATCAGGCCAAGGTACTAAGTCACTGGTTAAAGTCAGATTTTGTTGTGGCTTCTTCACCAATGTCATGCCGGCATAGTCGGTTAGTGCCGCCTCATGAATACTTAGGTAATAACCATTGCTTGTTTTCATGGTAACTGGGGTATTGATTGCGGTAACTTCGCTTAATAATGAATTTTGATAAGTTGCTTCATAGCTATCGTAATCCGCAGGAATCCACCAAGAACTGTGATTGTTAGTAAAGGCAAACTCAGTTTCTTCAGAGGTAATGGCGAATTTTCCTAAAGCGGATTGTTCAGGCAATAAGTACCGAAAAGCAACACCATCATTGTAAGCTCTAAAAACAAGGGTTAACTCTCTATGTAACGATGTCGATTCTTGCAACTGTACAGTTAATTCACGATAATGGTTTTTTACATTTTTTGATTGTCCCCACAGCTTTTGCCAATGTTTTTCTATCTGTTGCTTTGATGAAGAAACAAGTTTGAAGTTGGTTAATAACGGCTGTTGATCTTTAAAGCGAAAACCGAGTTTTGAAGCTGAGATAATTTCATCTGACTTTGTTTCATTTGAATAGGTAAAAACACGGTAATGTGGCGCACCGTTTATCAGGATAAACTCAATACTGACGTCATTATTTGGCGATTTTATTAATAATGACTCTGTGTTATTTCCTTCTGTACTGTTTCCTTCTGTAATATTGTCCTCAGTGCTATTAGCCCCAAAACTTAGCATCATCAGGACTACTAGTATGCTCAAACACTGCAAAGATATCTTATTCATTTAGTTTAGTTCTCGCTTAAATTTTACAAAATGCTTTTAGCGTCATGCATCTTACTGCCTGACTTATCCGTCACCGCATAATTAAAGCCTGATTGGATGCAATAAGAGCCGTATTCACCGGCTTTATTTAGCGCTAAAAAACCGACTTGGAATTTTTTATAATCCCCCAATTTTTTAGCTATGCGATCAACCGCTGCTTTACAAGCCTGTTCAGGGTTCATGCCTTGACGCATCATTTCAACCACTAAATGACAGCCAACAGTTTTGATCATTAACTCCCCCATACCTGTGGCCGTTGCTGCGCCAATTTCATTGTCCACATAAAGACCAGCACCAATAATAGGAGAGTCACCAACCCGACCAGACATTTTAAATGCTGCGCCACTGGTGGTACAAGCTCCTGATAAGTCACCATTATTATCAAGCGCTAACATGCCAATGGTGTCATGATTTTCAACATTAATAATAGGGTTGTACTTTGATTCTTTTAACCAAGCTTGCCACGCCGATTTTGCTTTATCTGTCAGTAAGTTTTGCTCTTTAAAGCCTTGAGATTTGGCAAATGCTAGTGCCCCTTCCCCCACTAACATCACGTGAGGCGTTTTATCCATAACCAAACGGGCAACCGAAATTGGGTGTTTGATATGCTGAAGAAACGCGACTGATCCACAATTTTGGTTTTCATCCATAATGCAGGCATCAAGCGTTACTTTGCCTTCTCTATCAGGATAGCCACCATAACCTACCGTCATTACCGAAGGATCTGCTTCAGGAACTCTAACCCCCTGCTCTACTGCATCAATAGCCTTACCATTGTCTGATAAAACCTGCCAAGCAACTTGGTTAGCAGCTATGCCATGATTCCAAGTAGAAACGACGATGGGTTTAATTACTGGTTTTGTCGTTGTTACACTTTTATTCACTACAGCAGTTTTAGCTTGGGCTTTACTAAAAAAACCTGTTAACCCTATAAGAGAAGTGCCCAAAACAGACATTTTCAAAAACTCACGCTTGCTTGTCATTTTAATCTTCCTCTAAATAAAAGTGTTTTTCTGAAGCTTCATTAACCGCTTGATATTGCGCTTTAGCGAAGTGAATGGCCCCCTGTTCTGGAGACTGCAGTGGTTGAGATAACTTATTTAAAATGTCGTCACTTAAGCTAGGTTGTATTCGCTGAGCAATACCTCCAACAAGCGATATTCTTGCCGGATTGCTTTTGGCTAATAACTCAATAACGCGTGAAATAAATTGTCGACTCTGATTTATAATTTGATTAGCCACCAAGTCTTGTTTTTCTGCTGCAAGAAAAACAAGCGGTGCAATTGCTCCATATTCTTTTGGTGTTGCCCCGACAAGCTCATTCACTAATTGACAACCACGCCCGTTAAACTTGTTTTCGAGCATTGATGTTAATAAGGTTTTTGGTGCTAAATTATCAATATCCAATAACGCTGCTTGCACAGCTTGATGGCCTATCCAAGAGCCACTGCAATAATCGGCCATTAAAAAGCCATAGCCGCCAATAGCTGTTTTTTCTCCCTTAACCAGTGACATGGCACTAAAACCCGTGCCAACGATAACGACTGCACCTTCACTGCCTTGATGAGCACCAAGTAAGGCAGTTTGTAAATCATCGGTTAGAAAAAGCGCTTTGAACGGGTGTTGCCAGCTCATCATCAGTTGCTGATATTGCGGTAAATGCAGTCCTGCTAAACCAGCACCGACAACAATATTTTTCATAACATTGGCAGGTAAATTAGCTTCATTTAATGCCATTTGAGTTGCGCTAACAATAGAATTAGCAACGGTTGTTAAACCCTGCGACGGATTGGCTGCACCACCGAGACCAACGCCCAACAAATCTCCTGAAGTTGACTCGATACGCACTCGACACTTAGTACCACCGCCATCAACGCCCATAAATAATGTGTTTTTATCTGTTACCATTGTTCACTTCCAAAATGTTCATTTCTATAGTCTTTAATCGATATTCCCTAACACCACTGTAATCGATTGCAGTAAGCGGTAATTAAAATAAATAAAATATTTATCTTTTAACTCAAACCTGACTAAGTATACCTGCCCTATTACCCGATAATGTACACAACAACGGTTAATTGTTGTGTACATTAATTGTTTAACTCGTTATTTCAGTTACTATTTAAACGAAAAAACTAGTTTTCCTGATGCCATTAACTCTTGGTAACTAACGTAATTTTTAACGAGTTTCTCATTATTAAGAACAACACTATCCACATAGTTTTTACCGGTATTATTAGCTTGTGTAATAACAAACTTTTCACCATTGTCATGGTTTAATGTGACTTGTTCAAATAGAGGCGTGCCAAACACATAACGCCCATCACTAGGGTTTAAGGGATAAAAACCTAAAGCGCTCATCACATACCAAGCTGACATTTGGCCAACATCATCATTGCCGGCTAAACCATCTGGTTCTGCACGGTACATAGTTTCTCTTATTTCTCGAATTCTGGCTTCACCCTTCCACTTGTCTTTAGTAAATGAATATAAATAAGGGATATGATGACAAGGTTCATTGCCATGGGCATATTGACCTATTAAACCAGAAATATCAGGAGAAACATCACCTTCCATTTTTGAACTAACCGTAAACAAGGCGTCTAGTTTTTTAACGAATTTTTCTTCACTACCAAACAAGGCTTTTAAGCCATTAACATCATGGGGAACAAACCATGTATATTGCCATGCATTCGCTTCAGTGTAATCGGTAGTACGATGATCAACATGTGTTGGACTAAATTTTTCTACCCATTGACCGTTTTTATCTTTTCCGCGCATAAAGCCAACACGCTTATCAAATAAGGTTTTATAACTTTGCGCCCTTTTCGAAAAATATTGATATTCTTCATCTTTACCTAATGCTTGTGCTAATTGTGCGATAGCTGAATCATCATAAGCGTATTCCAATGTTTTAGAGACTGCTTCAACTTCAATTTCAGAAGGAACATAGCCATATTTGTCAAACAAGTCGATGCCAAAGCGTTTTTGCATGGCTGACTTTTTACTCGCTTCAAAAAGCTTTTCAGGATCTACCGTAGTGAGCCCTTTTAGGTAAGCATCAACAATAACAGGAACGGCGTGATAACCAATCATTACGTCTGTTTCGTTAGACATAAGATCCCACGATGGCAGCAAACCGGCTTCATCATAAAACGCCATCATCGACTTAACTAAATCATCGACTAATTCAGGGTTAGTAATAGTCAACAGTGGATGAAGGGTTCTAAATGTATCCCAAAGTGAAAACAAGGTATAACGATCATAACCTACAGCTTTATGTGTTTTACCGTCAGCGCCATAATACTCACCGTTTGCATCGCTAAATAAGTGAGGGGCCATAAAAGAGTGGTAAAGAGCAGTATAAAATTTAGTTTTAGATACATCATTTGTATCGGTTACCGACACTTTATTTAACTGTTTGCGCCATAAACTTTCTGCGGCAAGTTTAGTTTTATTGAAGTCGAAAGTCGGCGCTTCAATAGCAATATTTTTTCTAGCCCCATCGATACTTGCATATGAAATACCCACTTTAACGCCTAGTGCTTTACCCATTAATTGTGGAAATCGTAATACCGCTTCGCTCTTTGTTGCATTTATTTCATTGCCTGCAAAAGCTTGCTTGTCATTAAATAGTTGATGTTGAAATTTTTCACTAAATTCCATCACAAAATATACCGGTTGATGCTTTGCCCAACCTGCTGATTTTCGATAACCCACTAAAGTATGATCATTTTCTACTTTAAAGTAGGTGTCGACTGCTTTATCAAAGTTCTGTGCATAACCTAAGTCGATTAATAACTGTGGTGTGCCATTTTGACCAAAACTGTATTTATGCACACCAACCCGTGCAGTAGACGTTAATTCAGCTTTAATATCTTCATCTTCAAGATAAACTGAATAATAACCCGCCGTTGCCGTTTCATTTTCCTTTTTGTAGGTCGCATATAAATGTTCAACATCATTTTGGCTATTTTCTGGATAAGAGGAAACAAATGGCATCACCAGAATATCCAATAAATCTCCAACACCCGTACCCGATAAGTGCGTGTGGCTAAAGCCAAGCAGTGTTTCATCACTATAGTGATAGCCAGAAGTCCAATCCCAACGAGATTTGGTTAAATTGTCAGGGCTTAGTTGCACCATACCAAACGGCACAGTAGCCCCAGGAAACGTATGTCCATGACCACCGGTACCAATAAAAGGGTCAACAAAATCTAATACATCCTTTGTTGTGCTAACTTTTTTCTCAGCACTAGCCTTTGTCGGCGTAGTTGGTAATTTTTCCGTATTTTCTGCGCTGCTACAGCCAAATAGAATAAATAGGGACAAGAGCTTTACTATCGTTGTTTTCATTGTGTGATGCATAATGTGATTCATAATCATTTTTTTCGTTAGGTTATGTAAATATTCATATAAACAAGTGCTTAATTAGCTCATGCGCTTTAAACTAGTCTTCAAGTTTGTCGTACCAATTCTTTTTTAATAGCCAAGAGGTCAACAACATTACGGTTAACGCCACTAACATTGCTTGAAATTCTTTAATCACTAAATAAATGGGTAGTACTACCAGTGATATTTGCCAAGTCATGCCGATGACAATATTAAAAGCATCGCGTGGTAACGTATTAGGCGCGTTAAATTCGGGGTTTTGTGCGATTACCTTTGCTTTGATGGGTTGCCAAAAACCCCAGGGGCGAACTTTTTGATAGAAAGACATCAAAATTTCATCGTCTTCGGGCGGTGTTAACAAAGTTCCCATCACTGAACCGACCAAGCCAGCGAGTAATAAATAAGGAAATGCGTATAAGGGCTGCAAACTAGGATACACTAGCGGTAAGGCTAAGGCAGCGATTAAACCAGACATCATGCCCCAGAAATAACCATAGGCATTAAAACGCCACCAATGCCATTTCATCACATTTGCTGCCGCATAACCGCCAAATAATGCACCGAAAATCCATTGCATAATGTCATTAATACTGGTGATCATATAACCCACACCAACACCAATAATTACTAATAAAGTAGAAACCAAATAGCTCATTCTGATGTATTCTTTTTCACTACCATTGGGCTTGAAATATCGCTTATAAATATCGTTAACGATATAAGCAGGGGCTGCATTGACTGTTGCTGCATAGGTTGACATGAAGGCTGCTAATAAACCTGCGATTAATAACCCTGTTAAGCCAACCGGAATAAAGTTTTGAATGGCGTAAGGTAATATCTGTTCGAAATCGAAAACATCATTACTGGCTTGTATTTCTGGCCCCATATAAACCAATGCCAAAATGGTTAATCCGGCGACCATCATATAGCGTGGGAAAAACATCACTAAAGAGACAATACCACTCATTTTTGCCGCTTCTTTAGGATTTTTTGTCGCTAAAATTCGTTGCATATCATAGTTTGGTACTGGGCCAGCTAGGCTTGATAGCACCCCTTTGAATAACATCATCATGAAAAAGAAACCAAACAAGGTAAAACCATCATCTGCTATTTTGCTGTTGACTGAGTCTATTACGCCAGTCCAGTCTAGTTCCAATTGCCAACCAAAAAACAACTCTTTCCAACCCGCGGGGATTACCGCATTTAGCGCATCGACACTAACCAAATTCATGGCAATAATACCAACGGCAATCGCAGCTATGGTCATAATAACGAATTGCAGTAACTCGGTGAAAACCACGCTATACATACCACCTTTAACAACATATAAGGTAGTGATAGTAAAAATGATAATAGCGTAGACGTCAGGCGATAAATCCCATGGAAAGAAAATCACCGCAAATTTCCCTATACCTTTGAAAGCATAAGAAATAAAGCCAATAGCACTAACGACAGCGAAAACGACCACGGCGATATGACACAGCTCCGCGCCTCGGCCACTGCCAAAACGCGTTTTAAGCCATTCTGCCCCAGTCATTACATTCGAGCGCCGCAGCCAAGCAGACAGGTAAATCATTAGAAAAACTTGGTTGAATATTGGCCAAATCCAAGGTAACCAAGCGCTTTTCATACCGTAAACAAAACACATGGATACTAGCCACATGGTACCTGTGATATCAAACATTCCTGATGCATTAGAAACACCTAAAACCCACCAAGGAATTTTTTTACCACCCAAAAAATAGGAATCTAAATTTTTAGACGCGCGTTTGGAAAGGTAAAAACCAATCGCTATTGTGCCAATTAGGTAGAAAGCTATGATGAGAAGATCGAGTAACTGTAGCGTCATTAATTTACCTTATTATTGTTATTTTTGGTAAGTATCAACAATGGACACTATACGTATTTTTTCGAGCAGTAAAGCAACTTCTTGTTCAGTTTTATCTGCTATATCAATGCTTATTTCTTTAGCCTTGTACGCTAATAAGTCAAAGAAGTTATCAGAGAAATTACCATCAATATTTTCAATTGACACATAAACCTGGCGCATTAAGTTATTGGCTAACAAAGACAGCTTTATTTGATTATCTACCACAGTTTTATCTACAACTAGGTTTGCCTTGACTAAGTTAAGATCCTTAGTCGCGGTAAAATAATGATACGCTTCGCTGATAAGTGACTGCTGTTCACCTTTGCTATTAATGCTATGTAAAGTGCTAACAAAAACCACATCATTTTTATTTGCCCCAGCTAACAGGTTATCGATACTTTTACTCGAATACACCTCACTAGCAAGTGGTTTAGTCGTTATAACATTTTCTTGCGTCCATAACAGTTGGCCATCTAATGACATCAGTTGCTCTGTCAACATAAGTGTTTCTGACTCACGTTGATCACAAACAACATTGACCATTAAGGCATCACCATTTTCATTAACGCCTTCTTCTACAAATACGGCAATATTTTTAAAGCAACGTTGTGCTTGATAATGTAATGCTTTCCAACGACCATAATAATCAATGCCTGACCATGACGCGACTGGCCAGCAATCATTAAACTGCCAATATAAAGTTCCCATGCAAAATGGCATGGCACTGCGGTGTGCTTCAAAGGCGATTTTCAGCCCTAAAGCTTGCTGTACCTGACTCAAATATAAAAAACTCTCAAAATCTTTTGGATCTTGATATTCATCTTTCATATATTGGCGGATTAAACTATTGCCTCTAGGATGTTTTTGATGTGCTTTCATTACCGCAGAATCAATGTGCCAATCGTCTTCAATAGAATATTTTTTAACTGAGTCCATAATTGGAAATGATTGAAAGCCAAATTCACTCATAAAACGTGGTACACGCTGCTTAAATTCGCTAAAGGGCTCTTCACCATGCCATACACCCCAGTAGTGATTATCTCCACGATTATCATCATCCTTATTTTCCCAATACCCAATAGGCGAAGATGAAAAATAAAAACGCTCAGGGTCAAACCGTTCAACCAATTGAGGCAACACGGTTTTAAATAATTTAGAATAATCTTGCTTTAACTTTCGAAACAGTTCATCGCTATAACGAAAAGTCGTTGGCCATTGCCAAAATTCAATACCCATTTCTGTTTCATTATTACCACACCAAAGTGCGATACAAGCGTGATTACGCAAGCGTTTGACATTATATTCAACTTCGTCTGCAACAGTATTTAAAAAATCATCATCGGCAGGATACAAACTACAAGCAAACATAAAATCTTGCCAAATGAGGATGCCGTGCTGATCGGCTAGCTGATAGAATTCATCATTTTCATAAATACCGCCGCCCCACACTCTGAGCATATTCATATTTGCGGCGACGGCATCGGCGAATATTTTCTGGTACTTAACGTTAGAAACGCGATCTAAGAAACTGTCAGAAGGTATATAATTTGCGCCTTTCATAAAAGTCGGTTGACCGTTGACCTTAAGATAAAAAGATTCACCAAACTCATCTTTCTCGTTAATCACTTCTATCGTGCGTAAGCCTATTGCGACTTCTTTTGCATCAAGGCATTGCTGCTTAGCAAACAATGACACTTTAAACTGATAAAGAAATGCATCGCCAAGACCATTTGGCCACCATAAGTTTGGATTCTCGACAACTAAGGGAATATTTATACTCTGATTATTATCTTTAACAGCAATGTCTATTTGCTGCGATTCTATTCGCTGAGATAGTCCGTTGACATTCAGGCATTCAATGTGAATTGTGCCATTAAATTGCTCTGCGCCTTTTAACGATATTTGAAAGTTTAGCTGAGCAAGATCTGCAGATAAACTTTCTTGCTGCACATAAACATCAGCTATGCTTAAGTGGTTAACAACTTCTAACGAAACGCTTCGCCAAATGCCTGAAGTTACAAACCTTGGCCCCCAGTCCCAACCATAATGATAAGGCGCTTTTCGCGTAAAAACACTCAAGCGCTCTGCTGAATTGTCATTCTCGGCAGGATAGGTAAAACCATTCTCACGAAATATTGGCATAACTTCGTTAATAGGTGAACGAAAAATAATATGTAAAGTATTCTCGCCAAGGTGTAACCACTGTTTGCACGAAATTTTATGGCCAACAAACATATTATTACTTTGCAAAATAAGTACGTCATTAAGATAAACATCACAGTAAGTATCGAGCCCAGCAAAAACAAGCTCTAACGCAGAAGCTGCCAGCATAACTTCATTAACATTGAACAACTTACGATATTCCCAATCGTGCTTTTCTATCCATTGCAATTGGCTTTCTTCATTACGGTGAAAAGGGTCGTTTATTTTATGATTATTAAGCAAGTCTGAAAAATTACACCCTGGCACCTGCGCCGCTAGCCACGTTTTATCGTCATATTGGCGAAATTGCCATGGTCCATTGAGGCATAAATTTCCTTCCTTGATGTTGCTAGGTAATACTGTAGTTGGCATAGATAATTTACTTATTAGTTAATAGAAAAATAGGGAATAAACAGCAATCGATTGCAGAAAAAGCAATAAATATAAAATATTTTTATCACTTCTAGTCAATTTTGAGCAAAGCTTTAACGGTATCTTGGTTAATTTCACCATTAGTTAAAACACTTGAGTAGCTATGAAAAGAAGTTAGTGCATTGAGTTGAACCACATTGTCAAAAATTGTCCGCGCGTTAAGCGGGTTTATACCGCCGCCAATAACCACTTCAATTTTTTGCTGCGCAATACTAATAATGCTAATTAAGGTCTTTATCCCCGATAACGCTGAGCTAGCTTCGCCCCAAGCAGTCCCGCTGGTAAGAACCCGATCAACTTTTAGTGCTATCAGTTGCTTTAAAGCCAATTCTCTATCGGTAGTAGCATCAAAAGCGCGATGAAAACCTACCTGTAAATCAAGTTGTAAACATAGTGACATCAAGCTTTTCATTGTACTGATTGCAATGGCCGAGTTGTGCTCATTAAGCACACCAAAAACAACACCATCGGCACCAGCATCGGCAACTTGTTGTATTTGCTTTAGCATTAAGCCAATTTCATTGTCATCATAGTGAAAACCACCAGCACGAGGGCGGATCATTACCATCAAACCACGCCTGTTTTTAAATGCCTTTCTCGCTAGCATCACGGCTTCAATATCAGGCGTTAAACCATCATGTTCCATCGCGCTACACAGTTCTATGCGCTGAGCGCCAGCTTGATAAGCTTTGCTAATGTTAGCTGCCATCTGCTGCAGGTTATCGCTGCTGACACAAATTTCGAGTATTGCCATTATTGAATACTCAAGTAGCCAATATTGACTGAGAAACGATTTTTTGGACCTTTATCAAGTTGCAAACCAATTCTTTTAATGGTTTTTCCGTGATAGTTAGCTAATGACATTTCCTGCTTATGCCACTGATTATCTGCAAATTTAATCGGTAAACTGATCAGTTCCTCTTCAGCTGTTAGCAACCAAAGGGAAAGGTTATCATCTTGGGAAGTTTGCTTAGCAATAAGTTCCAACTTGCTATGCTTAGTTATATTAAAAGCACTTTGATAAAGCGGAATGGTCGCTGAGCCTTTGCTTAAATCGCCATGTATTGCGAGTGAACTTCCGCCATTGTAGGCCTGTTCAAAATCATAATATGCGGATAGAGTCTCATTACCTTGAATAGCAAATTGCCAAGTGGGCAAAATATCTTGCAGCGCAATATTGTGCCACTCACCAGAAATCACTTCGCCTTGCTCTGCTTTAAATAGTCCATGACCAGTATTGAAGCTGGTGGTAAAGGGTAATTGAGTTAACGTGGATTTTGCGGGAACAAAACGGCCTATTCCTGACCATTTGCCACGACCGTCGTTGTTATAAAGGTTTAAGTCATCACCGGCAAACAGCCTAGTTTCTGTATTATAAAAACGGCGACTATCTTTTTCATTGTCTCGAAAATCACTAAAGACCGAAGTATGCTCATTACCAGTAAATGTATAGTTAACATCATTGCCAAATAAAGCGATTGAGCTCACTGCTTTATTCATTTGGCCATTGCTCTGCATAGGAAACAACGCCTCTAACCATTCATGGCGGTCAAAGATTCGTTGCGCATCACGCTCTGGTGACAAATCTGCGCCAAAATACAAATCGTAAGATGAACGTCCTAATTTTTCCGCGTAATCACCTGATGCCTTAGCCATATCAGCGTTCCACCAATAATTCATAAACATCGCATCGCTAATACGTTGTTGACCCTCTTGTAAAAATGGTGCGTTTTTTTTGTTCAGTTCGTTTTGCCATTTAACAGAGCCATCTAATAACATAGAGTCATACCAATGAATTTCCATCGCTTTTGGCGCAATACTTATTAAATAGCGCATAAACAATTGCATTTTTTTACCCAGCAGTGCTGCATTTTTGTATTCAAACTTTCCTTTAACAACCTCACCTTGTTCATTTTTAACATAGGTTAGATTCGTTTCAGGGTTAATTAACCAACCATCAAAACCATAAAATTGTGCAAGTGCGACTAGTTTTTTTGCAAGTGGAAATTCTCCTTGGCTATTTTGTTGCAATAATCGAGCGACAGTTTCAACATTGCCGCCATATTGCGCCACGGATAGATAGACAGTGCCAATAACTTTGACGCCGTTTTTATGGGCAGTTTCAACCCAAGGTCTTGCGGGTAAATTGACAGTTTCATTGGCGGTACCGGCAAACCAATTCAAGACATCGATATGTGACCAATGAGTAAAGTTGTATAAGTTAAACTTTTTTTGCTCTTCAATGTAATTAGCAAAGTTGTTCATGCCATCAGGCGCAATTAAAACTTTAACCTGACTATCCAGTGGTTGTTTATTGTTACCAAGTTCAGCGACAAATCGTTTTTTCAGCGCTACAGATGAAATATTGTTTACATCTGTGGTTGCGCCACTAGGAGACCATTGCTCGACCTGTTCCAAGGTTAGCGAAAAAGGTGGGCGATTATTATTAATTTCAGCTTGGCTTGAGCTAGACACCAAAGCTAGAAACGCAACAATAAAAAATAAATGCACTTTAAAAATCATAATTAAATAGTTCGTTTGAATAAGTTTCATTAGTGTATGTTCTGACTTAACAAACAAAACACACACTAATAAATTGATAATAAAATTATATAGAAGATAACGTACATGCGTTTGTGTATGGGAGGTACGTAACACATGCACGCTATTTCTATATAAAAACCTAGCCTATAGTTCTGGGCCTATTAGCTCTATTTCAGCTATTTGCATCAAGGTATCATCACCTTTGTTTTTGGTAATATTGAGACGGTAACTGGTGTAAGCAAAACCATTACCCATTTCAAATAACTTACGTTCAAAGCGATTATCCCATGACTCTCCAATCCAGCTGGCAATGGGTGACCAAGTAACACCACCATCGTTAGAGCCTTGCAAATTGAAGTTTTCAGGGTCTCGGCCATCAGCATCGTTGGCACTGGTAATGGCGATACTGGTAACAATTTTCTTCGCAGGGAAGTCAACTTGAACCCAAGAAGGGTCTGCTACTGTTGGCGCACCAGCCCAATCATTATGATCTAACCATTTGGTATTGATATCATCATCGAATACCTTGCTCTCTGCTTCACCCTCACCAATTCTATTGCGTGCTGTGAATACGGCACTTGGGTCAGATGAATGATCGATAGAAGCGTATTGCGGACCAATTAATTCAATTTCAGCCACTTGCATTAAGGTATCATCACCTTTGTTTTTAGTAATATTTAAACGATAGAAGCTAAAGCCTAAATCATTACCAAAGCTGAACTGTTTACGTTCAAAACGCTCATCAAAACTTTCGCCAATCCAACTGTTCAACACAACCCAAGTAGTACCATCGTTAGAGCCAAGTAGTTCAAAGTTTTCAGGATCTCTGCCATCGGCATCATTAGCACTTACCAGTGCTAGTTTGTTAACCGTCGCCGCGGCCGGTAGCGCTACTTGTACCCAAGCAGGGTTTTCTACCGTAGGGGCGCCTGCCCAATCGTTGTGATCTAACCATTTAGTATTAACATCACCGTCAAAGGCCATGGTTTCAGCTTCACCGTCGCCAATGCGATTTCGAGCAGTGATTACGCTACCAGCAGTCATACCATGATTTAAACCGGCCATTTCAGGACCAATCAATTCAATTTCAGCTACTTGCATCAAGGTATCATCCCCTTTATTTTTGGTGATGTTTAAACGATAGCTGCTAAAGGCTAGCAAGTTATCAACACTAAAGACTTTGCGCTCAAAGCGATTATCAAAACCCTCACCTATCCACGAACCAAGCTCAGTCCATGTGATTCCACCATCATTTGAACCGACTAAGGTAAAGTTTTCAGGGTCACGGCCATCGGCATCGTTAGCACTAGTCATAGCCAAGGCATTTACCGCAACCGCTTCAGGAAAATCTACTTGTACCCAAGCAGGATTTTCTCCTGTTGGTGCACCAGCCCAATCGTTGTGATCTAACCATTTAGTTTCTGGATTATTATCAAAGGCCATTGTCTCTGCTTCACCATCACCAATTCTATTACGTGCGGTGATAGTACCGGTGCCAACTGGGTCAGTGTGATCAACACTAGGATATATTGGGCCAACTAACTGAATTTCAGCTAACTGCATCAAGGTATCATCACCTTTATTTTTAGTAATATTCACTCGATAGTAGCTATACGCTTGACCATTAGAAAATCTAAACTCTTTACGTTCAAAGCGTTCATCAAAGGCTTCACCAATAAACTCACCTAGTGTTACCCAGGTTATGCCGTCGTTAGAGCCAACAATAGTAAAGTTCTCAGGATCTCGACCATCAGCATCGTTTGCACTGGTAATAAATAAACTACTTACCGCATGTGCTTGGCTAAACTGCACTTGTATCCACGCCGGGTTTTCAACCGTTGGTGCGCCAGCCCAGTCGTTATGATCAAGCCACTTAGTGTTAATATCGCCGTCAAAAGCCATTCCTTCTGCTTCACCGTCACCAATACGATTACGTGCGGTAATGATTGCATCGGCAAGGTTTTCAGCCGTGGTAATTTCTTGAACCGGGCCACCACTTGTCGCGCTGTCAAGGAAAGCTAATTCAACATCAATAACTTGCTCTGCACTAATCCCTAATTCCGCAAGAAAAGGTATTGCTTGCACTGAAGCAAGTAACCTTTCACGAATTGGTTTTAATACAGTTTCGTCACCGGCTAAGGCGCCACGAGTACGAGAAACAACTTCATCAAAAAGTGCGTTAAAACTCTCAAACTGACTAATATTAGCAAAGGCTGCGTTAGCAAGTGATAACTTAATAACCTCAAAATCCGCTAAAACGTCGGTGCATGATTCTTCAATTACTGGATCACCATTTTCATCAACAATAGGGTCGCCATTTTCATCAACGGCTTGCTCCATTACGGGGTCACCATTCTCATCAAAAATAGGGTCGCCGTTTTCATCGACTGCTTGCACTAATTCACAATCTTCACCCACAACAAAATTATCGTAAGACTCAGCACTCAACAGCGGTAGTTGAAAAATATTACTGCTGGGTGAAAAAACGCCTATCGCTTTAAGGGTTGTGGTTGAAAACTCTGTCAGCGCTAATTCATAAAGTGGCCTTACCGAGACATTTCTACCTTCCGCAACCGCTTTTTCAATGAGTGATGTAGCAATCGTTGTTAGTGCATTTGCTTGAAAAACAGCATCCGCTTGGCTATCTGATGTATTTGTATAAGGCACCTCAACATAGGTAAGCGTGGTTAATTCTGAACCTGTTAACGGTGAGCCGCTAAAGATTTTACCTAACTCAGTTCCAGCACAACTCATAGCGTCACACATCATGCTCGTATCACTTTGCGCGGTAACGACGACTTTAAACATACTGTTAATGCCAAAACCGGCATCACCTTGTACGGCAAAGCTAACAGCACCATTACTGTCTGTTTGACTATCAGACATAATAGTGATGGCAGAGCCATTCATTTGTATGACTGAAACATCAGCATTGCTTAACGTACCTTTCACTGCTGAGCCTGAAATATCAGCTGATGTAATATCATTCACGGCTGCACGTTCAGGAATATTTTCTGGATTCGGGGTATCTCCACCACCGCAACCGATTAACGTACTAATAGCAAGTACTACTAATGACGTTTTAGTTATATTAAGTTTGTTCATTTTCCTTCCTCTTTCCAATATTTTTTATATACGCACATAGGCGCTTATGGTTGGGATAATAATTTTTAAATTTATCTGTTTAGAAGCGATAGGTAAGTCCTGCATAGAATCGACGTCCACCATAACCGTTAGAAATAAAACGGTTTTTGGTATCGTTACCTAAATGAACATAAGATTCAGATTCTGTTAAGTTGACCACTGAAGCAGATAACACTAAGTTTTCCATTAGGTTATAACTGGCGTTAACATCGACCTGATCATAAGCTTCGGTATAAAAATTAGTTTCCCATGAAGAAACATAGCCACCAACCGTTGGGCCTTTCCTATTAATAGAAGCGCGTACACTAAATAAGTCATCTTCATAAAAGGCAGAAATGTTAGCTTGGTAATCAGACGAGCCGATCAATGGCGATTCACCTAACTTGGTACCATTTAACTCAACATTGGCTTGATTGGTATCGTTATAGGTATAGTTAGCAAAAAAGCCAAAGCCGTTATCAAAGAAGTGCTGCCAAGATAATTCGATACCAGTAGATTCTGCGTTCGTGCCGTTAGCATTGGTACGGTAATTTCTGACAAGAAAATTATCGCCTCCTGCCGCAACAGACAAGTTGCCCGCCGTTTCCACCGTGAAATTTCGCACAGGTAAACTACGGGTTACATCAAGAATTAATGGCACAACAAAGTTGTCGACATCTTTAGTGAATATTGCAATGCTCGCGCCTGAGCCTTCGCCATAATAATATTCAATAGATAGATCAAATTGTGTCGACTCTAACGGCTTCAAATTTGAATTACCGCCAGAGCCAATCCAGCCTTCGGCATCATTAATGGGATCAAAAGCTGTTTCTAACGAGCGATCAGCCGAGTATTCACTAGAGGTATAGGTTAAGGTTTGGAAATCACCTAAATCTTCATAGTCAGGACGGGCAATCACCTGAGCAGCTGCACCACGTAGCACCCAGTTGTCATCAATATCCCAAACAATGTTAAAACTTGGTAATACATGGGTGTCATTGTTAACTTTTTCATTGAGAATAAATTCTTCTGGGTTCTCAATGGTATTGCCATCAGCATCTTTATAATCCAAACGATAGACAACTTTATCTGTCGCTGAACTGGTCGTTTGCGTATCAACAAAACGTAAACCAAAATTACCACGTAAGGCTTTGTATTTATAATCTGCTTGGATATAAGCCGATAAGATTTCTTCTTCAACCTCATAGATGAAATTAGGCTCGTTTCGCGTATAACGGATAAAGTTATTATTGAGCTCTTGCTCATATCTATTCCAATTTACCGCGGGGAATAAATTGGTATTAATCACACCCGAGAGGTTATCTAACGGCGCATCGGCAAGCACATCGGTAATGTTTGGAATACCACCATGGCGTGAGTAATCATCCTCTAAAGTGATACCGTCACCTGCCTCAGCAGCGGCAATATCAAAATCTTTGTCTAAATAAAAAGTATTTCGGGTATCACGATGAATTTTTCCTTTACGATGCTTCACACCAAAATGTAAGTTTTCGACGATGCCATAATCAACAAAGTACTCAACATCAAGCTGTGCGTAATCTTCTTCTTGAGTACCAGTAACAAAACTAGAATCAGTTGCCCCCACGTCTGGCTCACCACCAATACCGGCCTGAAGATTATTAAACATCTCAGGGTCCATATAAGTCGTTAGTTTTTGACCTGAAAGATCGTAACCATAAAAGCTTGAAGCCGCTTTGGGATAATATGCAGCGCGATATTTTTGTGACGGACCCCCCTCTGCTTCAGTGTGCCCAAAAACAAACTTAGCTTTAAAATTATCACCTTCATAATCGGCATAAAAATCGAAGGTGTCTGACGTAGACTCTTCGCGAGTATACTCGCCGTTAATTCTCGGTATATCGAAAACTTTCTCACTACCGCTAGCACCATTTGAGTAATCTATACCGGTAACCCATTCAGCTTCAGCGTCAACGCGAATGTTAGTCCAATAGTTATCGTTGTTATGCCATTCTGGATATTCTAACTGATTAAGTACGGAATCTTGCTCTAGGGTAAAGCCAAAATAATTAAGACCTAACTCCAAGTTATCATTTAAGCGCCATTGCGATGAAACTTGAACACCAATGCGATTACGCGCTTCTTCAAGCACTTCTTGCACCATACTTTGTGGGGCAAAACCAGTTGCACCACCTTCCACAGTTTGACCATCAACACGCTCTTGATAAGAGAAGTTTTTATTGATGATATTGATACGTGATGTTTGTGCTCTATTGGTGCGTTCTTGCTGGGTATAGCCGAGCAAGAATCCAAAATTTTCTGCGTCATTTTTCCACGAATAAATACCACTAAACTGTGGTTCATAATCATCGGTAATATCAGCATAGGTAGTTTCTACATTAAAAATTCCTGAATTCTTTTCCATGTTTAGTGGTTTACGGGTATGTAATAATACCGTACCACCAATACCACCTTCATCTAAGCGCGCTTCCGAAGATTTATACACTTCAACACGTTCAATCATTGTTGAAGGTAGTAAAGCATAAGAAAAAGAACGAGACGGTCTGCCCGGAGAAGAGGCAATAAAATTACCGTTTAGTTGAGTAAGAGTAAAATCTGACGATAAACCACGAATACTTACGCTATTCCCTTCCCCACCATTTCGTGTAATGACAACACCAGGCACACGTTGTAATGAATCTGCGACATTTTTATCTGGAAATTTACCAATATCTTCTGCGGTGATGGCATCCACAGTCGAATTTGATAAGCGCTTAATAGCTAAGTTAGCAGCGGAAGAAGCTAAAATCCCTCGAATTTCGATTACTTCAAGCTCTTCTTTCTCTACATTTCTTTCTGCATTAATCTGAATATTTTCATCTTCCGCATTATCTACATCTTGTGCTTGTGCTATCCCCATAGAACAAGCAATCGCAGTGCATAGCACTGATTTTTTAAAGAATGTAGATAAAGGAAAAGAAACGCTAGTGCTAAGTTTGCTCGCCTTCATTTAGTTTTCTCCTCTTATGTTTCACATTTTATTTCGTTATTTTTATTTCGTTATTTTCAATGGAACTGAGCTATACAAATACTATTCTGGTAGCTAATTTTCAACGCGATGTAGGCAACGAAGAAGTTTGATTCAAAACAATAATGTAATCGATTGCAGTTTTAGTTTTAAAAAAAGCCAAAGTAAATTACTTAGGCGAGAAATATTTTCAATGCAAAACTGCAATCGATTACAGTTGCAATTTATACTAATCAGTAAAATTTAGACTGTCAACCGCATAATTGAATATTTTTGGTTTTCTGCTGATAAGAACGCTATTAACTTAGATTATGCAAAATTATAGAAAACTCTATTTATATAATAATTTCAGTGTGTTAAAAAGTACAATCTGCTTATCAAAAAAAACAATATTCGTCGGTATTAACTAACATCAGCCACGAACAGCACCACTGCTAGCTCTTTCACATAGGCTAAATTGAACAATTTCACGGTTTCTTGCTAGGGGTTGATTTTTAATTTGCTTTAACACTACATCTACAGCTTTTCTGCCCATTTCATAGGCCGGCTGATCGATTGTTGTTAAGGGAGGATCTATGTAGGCTGATACTTTGATGTTATCAAACCCGACCACAGAAATATCATCAGGGACTTTTAAACCATGCTTTTTAATTTCATGGATGGCACCTATCGCGATATCATCGTTAAAACAAAAAATTGCGGTGGGGCTTATCTCTTTTAATAGTAAAGCTTTAGCTCCTGCTCCTCCCGCTTCAAAACTATACTCACTGCCAACCACCATAGAATCATCAAAATCAATGCCTTCTTCACGTAAGACACTTTTAATTCCTGCAAGTCTATCATGATAAATTTGACTTTCGTTCTGCCCTGCTATGACACCAAAGCGTTTATGGCCATAGCTAGTAAGATGTTTAGCTAGCGCTCGACAAGCGGAATAGTTATCAAGTTCAATAACCGGATATTGCTTTTCTGAAACGATACGCTCACAAACACTGACCATAGGCACTTTTTCGGCTAAAACTGCATCGCTTGTTGAAAAAGGAAATGAGTGATCTAAATGAATTAGACCATCGGCTCGATTTGATAAAACCATACCTGCATATTCATGCTCTCGGTGCGGCTCACCTTGAGTATCTCCTAACAACACGGAATAACCATTTTCTTGAGCGGCCTTCTCAATGCCTTGAATTATCTTTAAAAAAAAGGGGTTAGATAGATTAGGTACAAGCACAACTAACGAATTAGATTTACCTGTTTTAACACTAGAGGCTAAAACATTGGGTCGGTAACCTGCCTTGGCAATAGCAGCAAAAATACGCTCTCTGGTTTTTACGTTTACCATATCAGGGTTTTTAAGTGCTCTTGATACTGTAGCAGTTGAAACTCCTGCTAACTGACAAACTTCCTTAATTGTTGACATAAAAATTACTTACCTAAAAAGTTCGAACATAATTGATCATTAATCATTATTGCAACCCATAACAATACTAGGAAGACGGTAAAATCAAGTTCATCTTGATTTAAGTATTGTGCTGTTGTTTTAACAACTACAGGCCAGAATAACAAGGCGATTCTATAAAATCTTAAATAAATATACAAAATCTATTCTTGAATATTCAAATTCTATAGTATAACCTAAATAACTGCAATCGATTACATAAGCTTATTTAAATGCTAACAAATGGCTTTAGTGAATTGACTAATTTCTAATTAACATCGAAGAATTATTGAATGATAAATAAAAATATAGCTAGTTTTACTTTGTTGCTTTCAACACTTGTCAGTGCTTGTAGCCCAGTTACAGAAATAGCAACACCAGTAAACACGCTGGAGAACATCAATATTGTAAAAGAAGATCTAGTTCAATATGTTAACCCATTAATGGGTACTGACTCTAAGCATAGTTTATCAAACGGCAATACATACCCTGCGATAGCGACGCCTTGGGGAATGAATTTTTGGACGCCGATGACTGCCGAAATGGGCAACGGTTGGACCTACAACTACAACGATGACCAGATCAGAGGGATAAAACAAACGCATCAACCAAGCCCATGGCTTAATGATTATGCTGCTTTTTCGTTAATGGCAGTTACTGGCGATCTTAAGTTTAAAGAAGAAGAGCGCCAATCATGGTTTTCACACAAAGCTGAGCAATCTGCGCCACATTATTATCAAGTGTATTTAGCTGACTATGATGTTACCGCTGAAGTTACCCCTACCGAGCGTGCGGCTCACTTTAGGTTTACTTTTCCTGACACCGAAAACGCTTACATTATTTTAGATGCTTTTGATAAAGGCTCCATGGTTAAAATCATTCCAGAAGAAAGAAAAATAATTGGCTATGCTCGAAATAATCATGGTGGTGTTCCAGAGAATTTTCATAACTACTTTGTCGCCCAGTTTGATAAAGACTTCGCTGTAAATCATACCTGGAAAGATGGCTGGCAACTTGTTGAAAATTCGCTAAACAGTGAAGGTGATCATGTCGGCGCTATCATTGGCTTTAACACCAAAAAAGGCGAACAAGTACATGTAAAGATTGCTTCATCTTTTATTAGTCATGAACAAGCGTTACTCAATTTAGAGCGAGAAATTGGCACTGATAATTTCTTAACCACAAAAACCAAGGCACATCATACTTGGCAAACAGAACTAGGTCGTTTACGTATCGAAGATGACAATGTTGAGCAAGTGCGTACATTTTATTCCGCCCTTTATCGCGTTTTGCTATTTCCACGTAAATTCTACGAATACGATCAAGATAATAAAATAGTTCATTACAGTCCTTATAACGGTGAAGTATTACCGGGTTATATGTTTACAGACAATGGCTTTTGGGACACTTTTCGTGCAGTTTTTCCATTTTTCACCTTGATGTACCCAACAATGGACGCACAAATTATGCAAGGTTTAGTGAATACCTACAAAGAATCTGGCTGGCTGCCAGAATGGGCGAGCCCGGGACATAGAGGTGTGATGATAGGCTCTAATTCAGCAGTAAATATTGTAGATGCTTATAACAAAGGTATTCGTGGTTTTGATATTGAAACCTTGTATCAAGCAATGACCAAAGGAGCCACAGTAGAAGAAGGACGTCCGGTTTATTCAGTCGGCCGTGAAGGATTAAGCTACTACAATGACTTAGGTTATATCCCTTACGATGTTGGCATACATGAGAATGCTGCGAGAACGTTAGAGTATGCCTTTGCTGACTTTAATATTGCCACACTAGCTAAATCCTTAGGTAAGCACAGTGAAGCTAAAAGCTATCAAAATAAAGCATTAAACTACACCCATGTCTTTGATCCTGAAACCAAATGGATGCGTGGTAAAAACCAAGACGGTAGTTTTCAATCCCCATTTAATCCCTTGAAATGGGGCGACGCCTTTACCGAAGGAAATAGTCTTCACTATACATGGTCTGTATTTCAAGATATTGATGGCTTGAAACAATTAATGGGGGGCGATCAAGCCTTTGTCGATAAATTGGATAGTGTCTTCACCATGCCGCCTACGTTTGATGATTCGTATTATGGCTTTACCATCCATGAAATTCGCGAAATGCAGATTGCCAATATGGGCAATTATGCTCATGGTAATCAACCTATTCAGCACATGATTTATTTATATAACTATGCTGGTCAGCCTTGGAAAGCACAAACGCGCGCTAGAGAGGTAATGAATAAACTTTATTCAGCAACCCCTGATGGTTACGCTGGTGATGAAGACAACGGTCAAACTTCTGCTTGGTATATATTTAGCTCCTTAGGTTTTTACCCCGTAACACCGGGCACAACGCAGTATGTGATTGGCAGCCCTTTATTTGACAAAATCACCATGACCTTAGAAGACGGAAAAAGCTTTATTATTCAAGCAAACGATAATAAGAAACTGAATCATTATATTGATTCAGCTGTGCTCAATGGAAAATCATTTGATAAAACTTGGCTTGATCATCACACCATTCAAGCGGGTGGAAAGTTAGAATTTTCTATGTCCGCTGTACCAAACAAGACGTGGGCAACTGCTATTGACGCGCGTCCTTTTTCTATGTCGACAACAACACAATAAAAAAGACCATGGCGCTCATTAACATGAGCGCACTAATGCAAATGTAAATACAACGAATTAAGGTAATCCTATGGCTGGCAATATACCAAGTGGAAACGCAATCCAAATAGAGAAAACTGAAAAAACTGAAATGAATACCAAATTAGCATTTATCGCGATGACAACGCTGTTTTTCATTTGGGGGTTTATCACCGCGCTTAATGATATTCTCATTCCTCATTTAAAAGCAGCATTTAGCCTAAGTTATACCGAAGCGATGTTAGTACAATTTTGTTTCTTCGGTGCCTATTTTATTATCTCGCCATTGGCAGGAAAATTAATTGAAAAGGTAGGTTACCAACGCGGTATTATTATCGGGCTGTTAACCATAGCCAGTGGTTGTTTTTTATTCTATCCCGCTGCTGAAGCTGAAGTTTATGTCATCTTTTTGATGGGATTATTCATCTTAGCCAGTGGCGTGACCATTTTACAAGTTTCAGCCAATCCTTACGTCGCTATTTTAGGCTCAGAAGCTACCGCAGCGAGTCGACTAAATTTAGCCCAAGCCATCAACTCACTAGGCCATACGCTAGGGCCTATGTTTGGTGCTGCGTTAATTTTTGGTGTTGCAACAACCGCCATTGCAGCGACGGCAGTGCAACTCCCTTATCTTATTCTTGCTAGTGTCATGATTATTACGGCCACTGTATTTTGGCGAATTAAGTTACCAGTGATTAAACATGTTGAAGACCCGCATGCAGCAGAAGTGACATCAGATTCTATTTTCAAGCATAAACCTTTGCTATATGGCACTTTAGCTATCTTTCTTTATGTGGGTGCTGAAGTTTCTATTGGCAGCTTTTTGGTTAACTTTTTTGCCGAAAGCCATATTGGTGGTCTGTCAGAGCATGATGCCAGTAAGATGGTTTCCTATTTTTGGGGCGCAGCCATGATAGGACGATTTATTGGTGCTGCTTTGATGCGCATCATTAAACCAACCTTATTGCTTGCCAGTAATTGTGTGATGGTGATATTGCTAATTACATTAATGATTAACAGCCAAGGAAGCGTTGCTATGTGGGCTATTATTTCTGTTGGATTATTTAATTCAATCATGTTTCCCACTATTTTCACCTTAGCAATTAGAGGACTTGGACCACTAACAGGCAGAGGCTCTGGTTTATTATGTCAAGCAATTGTTGGTGGCGCCATATTACCTATGCTGCAAGGCGTAGCCGCTGACATGACTTCAGTACAAGCAAGTTTTATCGTGCCTGCTTTTGCCTATATTTATATTGCTTGGTATGCACTAAGAGGATCAAATTCAACCGTTAATGAACCCGCAATAAAGGCACAAGCATGAAACCAGTTATTTGTTTCGGTGAAGCACTCATCGATTTTTTAAACTTCGACCAACACGCTGATGGTCCCATTACCTTAAAGGACTACCGTCAGTACCCAGGTGGTGCACCAGCAAATGCTGCTGTGGCTATTGCTAAACTTGGCGGTAAATCCTACTTTGCTGGTCAAGTCGGCAATGACGCTTTTGGTCACTTTCTTGAACAAGCGTTGATCACTTATCAGGTGAATACGCAGTTTTTAGCAAAACATGCCAGTGCAAAAACAGCACTCGCTTTTGTTATGCTTGATACTGAAGGTGATAGAAGCTTTTCTTTTTATCGAGATAAAACTGCAGATGTTTTGTTTTCGAAACAGCAAGTTGATCCTAATTGGTTTGCCCAACAAGCCTTATTCCATTTTTGTAGTAATACCTTAACAGACGCAATGATAGCTGAAACAACGCAATGTGCCGTTGCCATGGCTAAACAGCAACAATCATTAATCAGTTTTGATGTTAATTTAAGACACAATTTATGGAGTAGCGGTAAAGCAGATATTAAGCTGATAAATGATTTAGTTTATCAAGCGGATCTAATTAAGTTCTCCCGAGATGAATTTGAATACCTCGCCGAGAATAGTATTGCCAATTATCTTGAAAAATGTTTCGAAAAAGACGTTGCTCTTATTGTTATTACCGATGGTGAAAAGGCTATTGAAGTATTCACAAAAGATAGCAATGAATTGTTAAGTGTTCCGCAAGTGAATGTTGTTGATACGACCGCAGGAGGTGATTCATTTAGCGGTGCGTTGTTATTTGCCTTGAGTCAATTAGACCAACCAAAACAAGCATTAACCTCATTAAATGTCATAAAAGATATCATTACCTTTGCTGCTTGTTGTGGTGCACAAACAGTAGCAAAGCTCGGTGCATTTCCCGCCCTGCCCCACTTTGATGACGTTAAACAACATTGGCCTGATAATTACCCATTGAGCAGCTAACAGAAAATATTGGACACTATTATGAATTTTTATAGCAAAGCGTTTTTACTTGACCATAGTCAGTCAATTCTTGATTTTTATGATCCTCGTGTTATTGACAAAACAGGAGGGTATTTTCAAAACTATTACGACGATGGCCAGTTATTTCAGCCTAACTTTCGCCAATTAGTCAGCAGCACACGTATTGTAGTTAACTATGCTAGCGCAGCCGTCATTTATGATAATAAAGAATATTTAGCAATGGCTCAACATGGCTTAGATTATGTAGAAAAGTTTCATTGGCAACAAAATCAGCAAGCCTATGCTTGGACCCTAGTTGATCATCAAGCCGATGACATGACCCAACAAGCTTATGGTTATGCTTTTGTGTTACTTGCTTATGCAGCCGCTAAAAAAGCGGGATTGATCAGCATCGACGACGCATTATTGCAAACCTATGATCTGCTAGAGCAACGTTTTTGGCAGTCAGATCATGGCTTATATGCAGATGAAATAAGTGCTGACGGTGTCTTAAGTGATTATCGTGGTCAAAATGCCAACATGCATTTATGTGAAGCTATGATTTCGGCTTATGAAGCGACGCAAAACAAGCAATTTTTATCGCGTGCACAAACTATTGCTCGTAACATTGTACTCCGTCAAGCAGAGTTAACTGATGGTTTAGTGTGGGAACACTACACTACAGATTTCCAACCTGACTGGAATTACAATAAAGACGATCCAAAAAATTTATATCGTCCTTGGGGCTTTCAACCGGGTCATCAAACTGAATGGACTAAGTTATTGTTAATGCTCAACCGACATGCACCTGAAACTTGGTTGGTTGAAACGGCAAAATCCTTATTTGACCGTGCCTATAACACCGCTTGGGATGAACAATACGGTGGTTTGATTTATGGTTTTGATCCACATGGGAATTGTTGTGACGATGATAAATACTTTTGGGTTCAAGCGGAAAGTTTCGCCGCCGCAGCTATGCTTTATCAAGTAACTAACGAACCGCAGTATTTAACGCAATATAACACCTTATGGCAATACAGCTGGGATCATATGGTTGATCATAAATATGGTGCTTGGTTTAGAGTATTGAAACGTGACAACAGTAAGTACAGTAATGAGAAAAGTGCCGCTGGCGCAAAATGTGATTACCATACTTTAGGTGCTTGCTTTGAGGTATTACGAGTATTAACAGATGCTAGCATTACAGATAAAAAGTAGCAGAGTATTTTTGATGAAACACTTTACGATATTATTAAGTACTCTTTTTTTACTTGCTTGTAGTCAAACACCAACAAATACTCAAGCAATACAAAAAACGGCTGCCTTGATTAAGTTTGTTGACCCTTTTATTGGTACCGATGGTAAAGGAAAAACCTACCCCGGGGCAACACAGCCCTATGGTATGGTGCAATTAAGTCCCGACAACGGTCGTAATGGTTGGGACTGGATCTCAGGCTATTTTTATCCTGACAATGTAATAGCGGGCTTTAGTCATACTCACCTTTCAGGCACTGGTGCTGGCGATCTATACGATATTTCATTTATGCCAATTACTGGCAAACCTAGACTCGATAAGTTAGATGACATAAAAAAAGCAGCCACCATAGTTTCTGGCTTTAGCCATAAAAATGAACAAGCATCTCCCGGTTACTACCAAGTTTACCTTGATGATTATAATGTTAATGTTGAACTAACCGCAGGCTTAAGAACTGGCGTACAAAAGTATACCTTTGACAAGCAACATCAAACGGGTCAAATAAAATTAGATCTAGGCTATTCACGAAATTGGGATAGTACGGTTGAAACCAAACTAACAATTATTAACGATCGCACTATTGCTGGCTATCGTAAATCGACGGGCTGGGCAAAAGATCAAAGAGTCTACTTTTACACTGTTTTTTCAAAGCCCTTCATTAGTAAAAATATATTATTAAACGGTAAAAAAAGCGATATGAACTTAGTTCAGGGTAAAGAAATTGAAGCATGGTTTTCTTTTAATTTACACAAGCAAAGTACCATAGAGGTTAAAACTGCAATAAGCTCGGTTAGTATTGAAAACGCCCAGCAGAATTTATTGCAAGACGGCGTAAATAAAAGCTTTCAACAATATAAACAAGAAACTGAACGGCTTTGGGAACAAGCGCTATCGAAAGTTGAAATTCAAGCAAATGAGCACAACAAAGTTCAGTTTTACACTGCCATGTATCATTCTTATTTAGCTCCTCGCGTTTTTTCAGATAGTAACGGCGAATATAAAGGGCCTGATGGCAATATTCACCAAGCAAATGATCACCAACGTTACTCATTTTTTTCTTTGTGGGACACTTTTAGAGCCTTACATCCATGGAAAACCATCACAGATCCTGAGCACAGTAAAGACATGATGATGTCGTTACTTGACCATTATAATGAGTATGGTTTATTACCCGTGTGGAATTTTCAAGGAAATGAAACAGATATGATGATGGGCTATCATGCTGTGCCTGTGCTAGCTGACGCGTATTTAAAAGGTATAATTGATTCAAATGATATCGAGGGTGAAGTGCTGTTATCAGCAATGAAAAAAAGTGCCATGCAAAGTGATTTTAGCATTGGCGACTACCGAGCATTAGGTTACGTTCCTTACGAAAATGGTCTTTGGAACGTATCATTAACCCTTGAGTATGCTTTTGATGACTGGAGCATTGCACAATTAGCTAAAACCTTAAACAACAAAGCTGATTATGAATATTTTAGCGAAAGAGCAAAAAATTATCAGCACCATTTCGACAGTCAAAGTAATTTCATGCGCGCTAAAAGTAGATCGGGTAAATTTAAAACTAAATTTGATCCCTTAGCCTATCATCCCGAAGACTATTGTGAAGCTAATGCTTGGCAATATAACTTTTTTGTTCCTCATGATATTCGTGGACTAATTGATTTAATGGGTGGTAACGATGCCTTTGAAGACAAGCTTGACCAAATGTTTACTACCAAGCAAAGTGCAGAGGAATTGCCTGAATGGATTTCAGGTTACATAGGGCAATATGTACACGGTAATGAGCCAGCACATCATGTTCCTTATCTATACCAATATGTGAATCAAGGACATAAAACCCAACAACGAGTGCGACAAATAATGCGCGAGCTTTATACTATTAAACCTGATGGACTTGCTGGTAACGAAGATGCCGGTCAAATGTCGGCTTGGTATATGTTCAGTGCTCTGGGCTTTTATCCGGTCAACCCTGTATCTGGCGAATATGTTTTCGGCAGTCCGGTGGTAGAACAAGCGATCATTAAGCTTGCAGATAATAAACAATTTAAAATAATCGCATTAAATCAATCTAGTGAAAATATTTACGTAAAAGAGATCACCTTAAACGGACAAGCTTACAATAAAATTACTATTAGCCATCAAGATATTATCGCCGGAGGCGAATTAGTCTTCCACATGAGTTCGGAGCCTTAAATGAAACTACACTTAGCCTTATTTACCTTACTTTTTAGTGCTAGTTCATTAGCTGACAAACCGATTACTGATTATGTTAATCCTTTTATTGGTACTGCTAATTTTGGCGCCACACACCCCGGCGCGCAATTCCCACATGGTATGGCTTCAGTTGTCCCTTTTAATGTCGCGTTTAAAGCAGGAAAAGAAAATAAATTTGAAAAAGATGAAGCATGGAATTCTCGCAGTTATGTTTATGAAAATAAATATCTAACGGGTTTTAGTCATGTCAATCTTAGTGGTGTTGGTTGCCCTGATTTAGGCAGTATTTTATTAATGCCAACCACTGGAAAATTACAGTTTGATGCACAAAAACATGGTTCAACTTATCATAATGAAACAGCATCGCCCGGTTATTACAAAAGCACCCTAGATAAGTACAACATTGATGTTGAGGTGAGCAGTACATTACGCACAGGTATCAGTCGTTATACTTTCCCTGAAGGCCAATCACACATATTACTAAACTTAGGATTAGGACTAACTAACGAAACTGGCGGTATGCTGAAAGTAGTGTCTAATAACGAAGTTGAGGGTTTTAAAATGCTTGGCACCTTCTGTTACAACAGTGAAGATGTTCGCCCTGTTTACTTTGTCGCTAAGTTAAGTAAAACCGCTAAATCAGCGGGCGCGTGGAAAAAAATGCCTAAATATAAAAATGTTGAGGCACAGTGGATTGGCTACAATGATAGCTATAAACCCTATAAAAATTATCATCAAGAAATAGCGGGTGATGATATCGGTGCCTATTTTAGTTTTGATACAACGAAACAAGAGCAAGTCGAAGTTAAAGTGGGCATTTCTTATGTCAGTATTGAGAATGCTCGTAATAACCTTAACGCAGAACAACCAAATTTTGCCTTTGAACAAACCCAAGAAAAATCTAAACAAAAATGGCAAAGCTTGCTTGAGCGTATAAAAGTAAAAGGTACTGATAATAATAAAACACTTTTCTACACCGCTTTATACCACGCCTTAATTCATCCCAATATCATTCAAGACAGTAATGGTGATTACCCATTAATGGGTAATCATGGTATTGGCAATAACAAAACTAAAAACCGTTATAGTGTCTACTCTTTATGGGATACCCACCGAAATTTACACCCGCTGTTAAGTTTAGTATATCCAGAAATTCAGTCTGAAATGGTTAATTCTATGGTTGATATGGCTAAAGAAAGTGGCTGGTTACCCAAATGGGAACTGCTAGGTATGGAAACTGAGGTAATGGTTGGCGACCCTGCCACGCCTGTTATTGCCGATACTTACCTTAGAGGCATACGAGATTTTGATGTGGATAGTGCTTATCAGTTTGCCAAAAAAGCGGCATTAACGACAGAAAACAACCTGCTACGCCCAAAAAACAAACAATACAATGAACTGGGCTTTGTACCTATAGATGGTGAAGATAAATGGGGAGGTACGGTTTCTACTAGCCTAGAGTATTACATTGCCGACTGGAACCTTGCTATGCTTGCTAAAGCATTGGGCAATAAAAGTGACTACGAATTATTCTTGCAACGTTCATTAGGTTATAAAAAATTATTCGATGCCAGTACCGGTATGCTTCGTCCTAAGCATAGTGACGGAAAATGGTTTTCGCCCTATGATCCGCAATTAGGGAGAAATTTTGAACCTGCTCCGGGCTACATTGAAGGTAACGCATGGAATTATCGTTTCTATGTTCCCCATGACATTAACGGTTTAATTGAGCTTATTGGTGGTACTGATAAATTCACTGAACAGCTAGCGCTTACTTTTACGAGTGATAACTTTGATATGGCTAATGAGCCTGACATCACCTACCCATTTCTTTTTAATTATGTCAAAGGAGAAGAATGGCGCAGCCAAGAAAAAGTATTACAATTAATCAAGCAACACTTTGTTAATGCACCTCATGGTATTCCTGGTAATGATGACACTGGCGTACTTTCTACTTGGCTAGTGTTTAGCATGATGGGAATTTATCCAGTATCGCCCGGTGATATGAATTATGCGTTGGTAACCCCATCTTTTGATAAAATTACCATTAAATTAAATCAAGACTATTACTCGGGAAAAGTTTTGGTTCTAAAGTCACGAAAGAAGAGCAGTCAAGCAAAATATATTAACGAGATTAGCTTTAACAGCAAGAAGGAAGATTCCTATTTCATCAAGCATCAACAGTTGGTTAATGGTGGTGAGTTGATTTTTCTATTAGGTGATAAAAAGCACTAACTCGTATTTACTTATATTTGGATAATCCACTAAGGCGTTATGTGCCCCAGAGCGCCATAGAAAAATAATTTAAAGAAGTTTTTCAATGATAACTTGTATTAGTTCCGACTTAATCTGACACATCGACTTGAAAAGTTGAGAGTTACCCGTTTTTATTAAAGGTGTCGAATCTTTAATTTAAACAAAAAAAGGTAACTCTCATGTTGCATACTAACA
>Ga0193953_1000093_pt1 | contig 48237 bp, 41 predicted proteins | sample BB_4_MG_FD_140325 | JGI IMG/M metagenome (GOLD analysis project Ga0193953, IMG submission 140325) | Microbial mat bacterial communities from the Broadkill River, Lewes, Delaware, United States - BB_4_MG | ecosystem: Environmental > Aquatic > Freshwater > River > Microbial mats | place: USA...
AAAGCATTTAATCGTGGTAAATAACTCATTTTACTTGCTTTGTGCATATTTGAATACGCTTCTGTGCTTTTTTCCATAGCTTCAATATCTGCTCTGTTTGATGATAATTGAGAGTTGTATATATCAACATTTACCAAAGCCTCTAAATTTGAAGATGGTTTTAAGAGTAATTCATTTGTATCTCCCATTAAAAACATTAGATAGTCTGAAGCATTTTTCACATTACTTTTTGCCATTAATAATTTATTTTCGACTTCAGTAACATATATCTCAACTGATAAAACATCGGCCATTTGCATATAACCTTGTTTAAAGTTGTTGTCTGCAATTTTTTTATTTTCCAAAGCTGTTTCTTTTGCTTTCTCAAGTACTTCAACAGCTTTATATGCTAGTTGCAATTGCATAAATGCTTTTGTTACTTCCAGTTTTACATAATCTTTGGTTCTATAAGATTGTAATTCTATAGCGCTCATTTTAGCCTTAGCAGCTTTTCGCATAAAAATACCGTCAGCATTAAAAATGGGTTGTTGAATTTCAATTTTTGTAGTGAAATTTTGGATTTCATCAGGGTCATTTAACAAAGCTGGATTAAAGTCGGCTTGTGTTAAAATTTCCTGATTTAATTTCGAACCAAAGGCCATTAATGGGTTCGTAGTTGAAATTGCAGAATGAGATACTGAAATATTTGGTAATAAAATTGAATTAGTTTGATTATAATCTGCTTTGGCAGCGTTATAATTTTGTTCTGAAATTTTAATTGAATGGTTATTATTTTCAACTTTAGTAAGTACTTCTTCTAAAGAAATAGAGATTTCTTGTTGTGCCTGTACCATTAAAAAATTGAAAATAAAAAATGTAATTATTATACTTTTTTTATTACGCATTGTTTTTGCTTTTTTAGTGTAAAGCAAAAGTAGTTCAGCTATTTAGCATATGCCGTAATGAATATTACAGACTTGTGCTACAAATGTAACATTGGTATTCAAAAAATCCTGCTAGAGCAGGATTTTTCTATTATTTTATATGTTGATAAAGTTATTTTTTTCGGGTCTTCATATTTAATGCTTCCACAGCTAATGAGAATGCAATGGCAAAATATAAATAACCTTTTGGTATAGCTCCAACATGTTTATTGAAAACTTCAGCATTTGAAAGATGTGCACTTTCGGTAATTAGCATAAATCCAATTAATATTAAAAAGGCTAGAGCCAGCATTTGTACTGTTGGATGTTTATTTACAAATTTTCCAATAGGTTCAGCAAAAATCAGCATAATTAAAATAGAAATTACAACAGCAATTATCATTATTATTAAAGCACCTTCAACTCCGTTAGTCATACCAACAGCTGTTAAAACTGAATCAAATGAAAATACGATGTCAATCATTACTATTTGTAATATAACCATGCTTAGTTTTGAGGCTATTTTTTTTCCAGTAGTTTTCTCGTGATGCTCAATATCTTCAATTTTATGACGTATTTCCTTAGTGCTTTTGTATAATAAGAATATTCCTCCAAAAAATAAAATAACACTTTGTCCAGTTATTCCCGCTGAAAGCCATGATAAATCAATGGTGAAAAAGGGATCTTGCATAGATATTAAATAGGAAACACCGAAAAGCAAAATGATTCTAAATACCATTGCTAAAATTAAACCTATTCGAGTGGCTTTTTTTATTTTGTCTTTTGGAAGTTTTCCTGCTGCAATTGAAATAAACACAATATTATCAATACCTAAAACTATCTCTAAAAAAGTTAATGTAAGTAAGGCAATCCAGGTTCCACCTTGTAAAAATATATCCATAACTAATATGATTTTTTAATAAGTTTTCCTTTTTGTACAAAATTTGAATGTCCAATTACTGCCTCAAATTCATAAGAATCCTTTTTAATGCTTGTAATTTTAACATGAATTGGATCCTCATCAATGGCAGTTTTAGGATGAATCATTTTTAATGTATAATTGAAATTATTTTTCCAAACTATGGACAGTGTATCAATTCTATCAGCATAGGTTTCAATTTGAATTGAATCTTGCCTAATAATAATTGTTTTTTCATATCCTTTTCCTTCCGGAATTTCAAAAGTTCCAGTTTTAAATCGATCTGGATTTAAGGCATCTTTTTTACAAGCTAGTATGGATACTAACACAACTATTATTAAGGCAATTTTTTTCATACAATAAATTTTATTGCTTAGATTCCTGTGTAATTACTTGGTGTAATTGCTTTTAATTCTGTTTTAATTTCTGAAGAAACATCTAAACTATCAATAAAATCAGCCATAGATTTTTGAGTGATTTTTGCGTTTGTTCTAGTCAATCCTTTTAATGCTTCATAAGGATTTGGATATGCTTCTCTTCTTAAAATTGTTTGAATTGCCTCAGCAACTACTGCCCAGTGATTTTCTAAATCTTCAGCAAATTTTTCTTTGTTAATTAATAATTTATTTAATCCTTTTAACGTAGAAGTAAATGCAATAATTGTGTGAGCAAAAGGAACACCTACATTTCTTAATACAGTTGAGTCTGTTAAATCACGTTGTAAACGAGAAATAGGTAATTTTGCCGATAAATGTTCAAATACAGCATTTGCTATTCCTAAGTTTCCTTCTGAATTTTCAAAATCAATAGGGTTTACTTTATGTGGCATTGCAGATGAACCAACTTCACCAGCTTTAATTTTTTGTTTAAAGTAATCTGTTGAAACGTACGTCCAAATATCTCTGTTAAAATCAATTAAAATGGTATTAATACGTTTCATTGCATCAAACATACCTGCAACGTGGTCGTAATGTTCAATTTGTGTCGTAGGGAAAGAGTGATGTAATCCTAAAACCTTTTCAACAAAATGAGTTCCAAAAGCTTTCCAGTCGATATTTGGGTAAGCTACTTTATGTGCATTAAAATTACCAGTTGCCCCACCAAATTTAGCAGCATAAGGAACATTTTGTAATTGTTTTACCTGTTGCTCAATACGTTCAATAAAAACCGCAATTTCTTTTCCTAACCTTGTTGGAGATGCTGGTTGACCATGTGTTCTTGCCAACATTGGTATATCAGCCCATTCAGTTGAAAGTTCTCTTAATTTAGTCATTAAATTCGCAAGCTCAGGATAATAAACTTCATCACAGGCATCATTAATAGATAATGGAGTTGCAGTGTTATTAATATCTTGAGAAGTTAATCCGAAATGGATAAACTCTTTATGTTTTTGGAGATTTAAAGCATCAAATTTTTCTTTGATAAAATATTCAACAGCCTTTACATCGTGATTTGTTATGCTTTCAATATCTTTTACTTTCTGTGCATCTTCAGAAGTAAATTCTGTATAGATTTTTCTTAATTCAGGGAAAAGTTTTGAATCGAAATTAGCCAACTGAGGTAGTGGAATTTCACAAAGAGCAATAAAATACTCTATTTCTACTTTTACACGATATTTAATTAGACCTTCTTCAGAAAAAATAGGTCCTAATTTTTCTACTTTGCTTCGGTATCTACCATCAATTGGAGATATTGCGTTTAAACTTGTTAATGCCATTATTTAGATTTGTGTTGAAAAATGCGAAATTAATGAAATTTAGCCAAAATTTACTGGTTTATTTGTTGTTTATAAGACTTAAAGTAATCTTTCCCCGTGCTTTGTAGGCAGGACTCCCTGCTGAAATATTTTTTAGAATAATTAATTTTAATTCTTCATGAACCCAATCGTATTCTTTTCCAAATAAAAATAATGAATTCATTGTATAAGCTTTAACAGCAACTTTTTGCTCGCTAATCATCCAATCAAAACCAGTTTCGATTATTAAATCTATTTGATTTCTGGTTAATGTTTCCTTTATTAAACTCGTTTTCCGAGAATTATATGCAATTGCAATAAAATTACAAATTTTTGAAACTGGACGAACAACACTATCAAATTTTACAAAACGAATATTTTTTGTGAAGGTATCTAAGTATGGCACTAACCATTCTAATTTTTCGAAACAAACAAACTCCAAAACCCAGGCTGCTTTTATAGATAATTTATTGTCTACTTCAAATGTCAATTCAAGTAATGGTTTAAAAAGTTCTTTATTTTCTATCACTAAATTTGAAACTCTTAACCGATTTACTCTTTTTGCGTTTTCAATATTCTTTAATTGAAGAATTAAAAAATCTTTATTCATCGTGTTTTTTGTTCTTTTTTTTTGGAGATAATTTATACAATAAATATGCAAACCCTATAATAATATGAAGTAGTACTACAATCATTATAGTATAGAACCAAAAATTAGAAATTTCCATAAATCAATTTATTTAAAGTATAAAGATATAATTTGTTCGTATAAAAAAAAACACCTGAAAATTATTCAGGTGTTTTTTAAATATGATGTTAATTAGATTTTTAATTATGCGCTATTGGGTCTGCATTACCATCTGGATCACCATTTACAAAACCATCAGTTGTTACATTTCCTAGTAACAATAATCCACATACATGAGGGGAGGCCATTGATGTTCCGCTTAAGGTTGCATAGCCACCTCCTTTATAGGTAGATTTGACTGAAACTCCAGGAGCACATACATCAACGGGGCTACCATAATTTGAGAATGAAGCAAAATTATCATTAATATCCGATGCAGAAACTGTGTAAATATTATTGTGATTGGCTCTTGCCGGAGAATAAAATGAAGCATCATCAGAAGAATTTCCTGCAGCGATTGCAATTTTAATTCCTTTACTAGCAACATTTATAGCAGCGCCATCAACAGCAGAATCTGTATATCTTGATTGTGGACCTAAGCTCATATTAACTGCATCTCCAGCACTTCCACTTGCAGCTACATAATCCAGCGCTGCAATTGTCCATGAAAAAGAACCATTTCCTCTATTATCTAAAACACGTAATCCTACAATTGTTGCGCCTGCTGCAACACCAACAACTCCAATGTTATTGTCTATTGCGGCTACAGTTCCTGCAACATGAGTTCCATGTCCGTTTCCATCTTCAATAGAATATTTCCCTTTTGTAATATAAGACCTACTTCTTGCAGCATCTACATTGATATCTGGATGATCTGAATCAATTCCTGAATCAATAATCCATGCTGTTTTACCAATAGCATTAGTTGCTCCACCAATTCGGTTTATACCCCAAGGAGTTTCTTGAGAAGGTTGCGTTCCTCCACCATCTCCACCACCAGCATGTGGAGGTTTGCCAAGTGAGATTAAATAATCTTGCTCAATTGATTTAACTCTAGGATCTTTTCTTAATTTTTCTAATTGATTTTGATCTAAAACCGCAGTAAAACCTTTCAAAGCAAATCCATAAGTTTGTTTTAAGTTTTCATCAGCAATTTTAATTTCTGAAAGCATTGAAGGTATTTCTTTTCTTAATTGCTTCATTTCAGCATCATAACCTAATACTTTTCGACTAGATTTTCCATGATAATCATTTTTAAATACAACTGTATATTGATTGTCAATTGGGTTTGAAAATTCCAATACAGAAATAGGATCAGAAGATTGAGTATCTTCATTTGAACAACTTACAATAAATAATCCTAGGGTTAAAGCTGCAAAATAAGAAATGCTTGATGATTTTTTCAAAAAATTCATTTTGTTAAAAATTTAGTTAGTTAAGTGATAAATATATAAAAATAATTTATTTAAAATAGGAATAGTGTAAAAATGATTTAATTTAGATAAATAAGTAATAACCTTTAGAGTATAAAAATCTTATATTTATCGAATAATTTAATTCATCATAAATATGCGATCTCTATTTCTAATTTTCTGTTTTTCATTTTCAGTTTTTAACTCAAACGCACAGCAAGTTTATTCAAAAAAAGAGCCACTTGCACACACATATTCAATTGTTGCAAGAGATACGGTAACTGGAGAAATGGGAGTTGCGGTACAATCACATTGGTTTTCTGTTGGGAGTATTGTTACCTGGGGTAAAGCAGGAGTAGGTGTAGTTGCAACTCAATCTTTTGTAAATCCATCTTTTGGACCAAGAGGGTTAAGTTTGTTAGAAAATGGTTTATCTCCTCAATTAGCTGTAAAAACTTTATTAGGATTAGATGAAGGCAGAGACGTTAGGCAATTGGCAATAATAGATGTTGAAGGAAATGTTGAAGCTTATACCGGTGTAAATTGTATAGAAGCCGCTGGACATATTATTGGGGATAATTTTTCTGTTCAGGCTAATTTAATAGATAATAGTAGAGTTTGGCCGGCAATGGCTAAATCTTTTGAAAATTCAACGGGAAGTTTAGCCCATAGAATGTTACTTGCAATGGAAGCTGGACAAAAAGAAGGTGGAGATATTAGAGGAAAACAATCTGTTGCAATTTTGGTTGTAAAAGATAAAAGTACAGGTAATAAATGGGAAGATACTGTAGTTGACTTGAGAGTTGAAGATCACAAAGAACCTTTAAAAGAAATGAGAAGGCTTCTTAACATTTATTCGGCTTATGACTTTATGAATAAAGGTGATTTGGCAATTGAGAAGAACGATTTTATGTTAGCAAAAAAACATTATAAAAATGCTCAAAAATTAAATCCAGATAATTTAGAAATGAAATATTGGTATGCCGTAACTTTGGCGAATAATGGAGAGTTAAAAGAAGCAAAAATTATTCTAAAAGATATTTTTGAAAAAAATAACAATTGGAGAATATTAACTTCAAGATTAATTAAATCAAAATTATTGTTAATTTCGAATGAGCAATTACAAGAAATATTAAAATTATAAAATATGAAAAAAGGTATTCTGTGGATTTTAGTTGTATTAATTCTAATTCAGTTTATTAGACCTGAGAAAAATGAGTCTGTTGATATGACAAATCATATTTCACAAGTTGTTGATATTCCTTCTGAAGTAAATGAGATAATTAAAACTTCTTGCGCAGATTGTCATTCTAATTTTACCAAATATCCGTGGTATAGTGAAATAGCTCCTATATCCTGGTATTTATCTCAACATGTAAACGAGGGTAAAGAACATTTAAATTTTTCTGAATGGACTTCGTATAATCAAGATCAATTAAATCATATTTTAAAAGATCTAAATGAAGAATTAGAGAATCATAATATGCCTTTAAAAAGTTACCTTATAATGCATAAAGAGGCAAAAATGGATATTGAGCAATATGAAGCAGTTTTGAAATGGTTAAAGTCAATTCCTTCCAATAAATAAGATTTTAACAATGAAATTTAATTCTTCTCTTTTTGTACTTTTAATTTTTACCTTATTTAGTATTCAATCATTAATTGGTCAGGAAAATATTAATCAATTCAATGCTAACGGAGAAAGAGATGGAATATGGAAAAAATATTATTCTAATAGTAGATTAAGATATCAAGGTCAATTCAAAAATGGAAAGGAAATTGGCACATTTAAATTTTATAGTGCCTTGGATTCTGAGCACCCTACGGTTATTAAAATATTTAAAAAGGACAGTAACTTGTCAAAGGTTAACTATTATGATATAAAAGGAGTTTTGAAGAGTACAGGTGAAATGAATGGAAAAGTTAGAATTGGTAAATGGATTTATTATCATATAGATGGGAAATCAATTTTAGCTGAGGAAAATTATGAAAATGGAGTGTTAAATGGTAGTTCAAAAACATTTTATAATACGGGTAAAATTACTGAAGAAATGTTTTATGAAAACGGTAAATTACAGGGAAATTTAAAACGTTATTCTGATGAAGGAGTTTTATTAGATGATTTAAATTATTTAAATGGAAAACTTCATGGAGCTGCAAAATACTATAATGTGAAAGGAAAGCTAATTTATTGGGGGGATTATGAAAATGATGAAAAAATAGGTAAGTGGGAGTATTTTGAAAATGGTAAACCTGAAGATTTTATAGAAGAAAGAAAAAATTAAAAATATATTAACTAAAAAAATATTACGTGGATATTAAGAAAATATTTGAGGACAATGAAAAATGGATTGCGAAGAAACTTCATGTGGATAGCAATTATTTTACGAATTTATCCGAAGGTCAAAGCCCGGAAGTACTTTACATTGGTTGTTCAGATAGTCGTGTTTCTACTGAAGAATTAATGGGGGCAGCTCCTGGGGAAGTATTTGTACATAGAAATATAGCCAACATGGTACCTAATACCGATCTAAGTGCTATGTCTGTTATTAATTATGCTGTGAGCAATTTAAAAGTAAAACATGTGGTTGTTTGTGGTCATTACTATTGTGGAGGAGTTAAAGCAGCAATGCAATCAGAAGATTTAGGTATTTTAAATCCTTGGTTAAGAAATATTAGAGATGTTTATAGACTACATAAAACGGAACTTGATGCTATTTCCGATGAAGAGGAAAAATACAAACGTTTGGTTGAATTAAATGTTCAGGAACAATGTGTAAATGTATTAAAAACTTCAGATGTTCAGCAAGCTGTTAGAGAACGAAATATTACAGTACATGGTTGGGTGTGGGATATTCATAGTGGTAAGCTAATCGATTTAAAAATTGATTTTGATAAGATATTGCATGATATCATGGAAATTTATCACCTTTCCTAAAAATTAATATTCTACATAGTTTATTAAATAGAAGGTGTTTTTTATATACTTAACCGTTATAATTTATATTTAAATATATGATTGTAACTGTGTGATTAATATTTAATTAGGTGTTTTGAAAATTTGGCGTTATATTTGTTTTAAACAAATAATTATAATTTAAAATTTTAGTAATGAACAAAGGAACAGTAAAATTTTTCAATGATGCCAAAGGATTTGGGTTTATTGTCGAAGAAGGATCAAGTAAAGAACATTTTGTACACGTTTCTGGATTAGTTGACGAAATTCGTGAAGGCGATGTCGTTGAATTTGATTTAGAAGAAGGAAAAAAAGGATTGAATGCAGTAAACGTAAAAGTTGTATAAATATATTTACCTTTAAAATTACAGCCTGTCATGTTTTGACAGGCTTTTTTTATGTAAAATTTTTAAATTGAAATCATTAGCTTTTCTCGTTTAATTTTATAAAATGAATGCGTAACTTTGCAAACTAAATTTTTCAAAATGAAACGTGTAATTGTAGGTCTTTCAGGAGGAGTAGATAGTAGTGTAGCAGCGTACCTGTTAAAAGAACAGGGATATGAAGTAATAGGCCTTTTTATGAAAAACTGGCATGATGATTCTGTCACAATTTCAAATGAATGCCCTTGGTTGGAAGATAGTAATGATGCAATGATAGTTGCAGATAAATTAGGAATTCCATTTCAGGTTGTAGATTTAAGCGAACAATATAAAGAACGTATAGTTGACTATATGTTTAATGAATATGAAAAAGGGCGTACACCAAATCCCGATGTGCTTTGTAATAGAGAAATTAAATTTGATGTATTTCTTAAAATTGCTGAAGAGTTAGGAGCAGATTATGTTGCAACAGGTCATTATTGTCGAAAAGGTGAGCAAACAATAGGTGAAAATACTGTTTATAGTTTGTTGGCAGGTAAAGATAATAACAAAGATCAGTCTTATTTTTTATGTCAATTAGCTCAAAATCAATTGAAAAAAGCACTGTTTCCAATTGGGGAATTGACGAAGCCAGAAGTTAGACAAATTGCTGCTGAACAAGATTTAATAACTGCTGAAAAGAAAGATTCTCAGGGGTTATGCTTTATTGGAAAAGTACGTTTACCTGAATTTTTACAGCAAAAGTTACAACCAAAAGAAGGTGTAATTGTACGTATACCTAATAATTCTGAAGTTTTTGAAAGAACAATTCCAACCTTTGAAAACAAAGAAGCAGAACTTGCGTTTTATGCAAAAAAACATCAATATAAAATTTCAGATGGTGATATCGTTGGTAAACACCAGGGGGCACATTATTTCACTAAAGGACAACGAAAAGGTTTAGCAGTTGGAGGTATGAAAGAACCTTTATTTGTAATTGAGACTGATGTTATTGAAAATGTTATTTATGCTGGTGAAAGCAAGAGTCATAAAGGGTTGTATAGAAATGTATTGTTTGTTACCAATGCAGAATTACATTGGGTTCGAAAAGATTTAGCATTAAAAAATGGTGAAACCATGGATGTTAAAAGTAGAATTAGATACCGTCAAAAACTTGAAAAAGCAACATTACATAAGGTTGAAACGGGAATGTATGTAGAATTTAAAAATGCTCAATCTGCTATTACCGAAGGGCAATTTGTGGCTTGGTATTTAGACGATGAATTAGTTGGTTCAGGAGTAATTGCGTAGTTTTTTTATTGTATCAAATTAGTTTAAGAAAATAGTAGTAATTTTAAAACCACAACTTTTAAAAAAATATATTGTGAAAGTAAAACTACTAACTATTACCTTATTTTTTTCATTTGTAAACCTATTTGCTCAGGTTGAAGACGCTTGGGTATATTTTAAAGATAAACCAAGCGAATCTGAATTCATGGAGACTCCTACAAATATGCTTTCTCAAAGAGCATTAGATAGAAGAACTCGATTTAATATTGATCTTGATTTTAGAGATGTCCCTGTTGAAGGAGCTTATATTTCCCAAGTAAAAAATGAATTAGGAATTACCGTTTTAGCTAAATCTAAATGGCTAAATGCTATTCATGTTAGAGGCACACAAATTGATATTGAAAATTTATTCAATTTAAGCAGTGTTTTAAAGGTGGAATTTGCAAACAATACTTTAAATACCAACAATAAAAAGTATAAAAAGAATAAAGTTTTTCAAAGAAATAAGAAATTAGAGTTTGAAACTGGGTTTAACTATGGAAATGGTGCAAATCAAATTCAAATGTTAAATGGCGATTTTTTACATGAGAAAAATTTCACAGGAGAAGGCATGCAAATAGCTGTTATTGATGGTGGTTTTACAAATGTTGATAATTTTGAAGCTTTTAAAAGAATAAGAGATAACAACCAAATTTTAGGTGGTTATGATTTTGTAAATAGAAGTACTAATTTTTATACTGGGAGTTATCATGGAATGGCGGTTTTATCAACAATGGCTGGCTATATTGATAATCAATTTATAGGTACTGCACCAGATGCAAAATATTATTTGTTTATCTCTGAAGATGGACCTAATGAAAATCCTTTAGAAGAAAGTTTATGGGTTGAGGCAGCTGAAAGAGCTGATAGCTTGGGAGTTGATGTAATTAATACTTCATTGGGATATACAACTTTTGATAATCCTAATTACGATTATCAGTATAGCGATATGGATGGTAAAACTACCTTTATATCAAGAGGTGCTGAAATTGCTTTTTCAAGAGGAATGATTGTTGTCAATTCAGCAGGAAATGAAGGGAATGATCCATGGCATTATATCAGTGCACCGGCAGATGCACCATCAGTATTAAGTGTTGGAGCAGTTGATGCAGAGGGAGCTATTGCCTACTTTAGTTCTTTTGGACCAACATCAGATAATATAGTGAAACCTGAGGTTAGTGCGCAAGGTGCAGGAGTTTATGTTATTAGTTCATCAGGAAATGTTGCTACATCAAATGGAACTTCATTTTCATCTCCAGTAATGGCAGGAGTAATTACTTGCTTATGGCAAGCTTTCCCTAATAAATCAAATACTGAAATTATTAAATTAGTTAAAGAATCCGCGCATTTATTCCCAAGCCATACTGACCAGGAAGGATTTGGGATTCCTAATTTTGAAACAATATATAATAAGTTAGAAGCTGAAATAATTGAAGAGGAGCAAGTAAGTGAAGTTTCATTATTTCCTAATCCAATAGCAAAAATTATAAACTTTAAATTTCCTTCAGAAGTTGAGGAAATGAAGATTTCTGTTTTCAACTTGCTAGGAGAAACTGTATTTGTTAAAACTATTATTAAAAGCAATCCAAAAGCTGATATTGAGTTTTTAGGAAAAGGCTTATACATGTTGCAAATACAACACAGTGATATATTAAAAACGATTAAAATTCTTAAAAATTAATGAACAATAAAATAACCGAACTATTTAAAGTTCAATATCCAGTCATTCAAGCCGGAATGGTTTGGAATAGTGGGTGGAGACTGGCATCAGCAGTTAGTAATGCTGGTGGTCTTGGATTGCTTGGAGCAGGTTCAATGTATCCAGACGTTTTACGCGAACATATCCAAAAATGTAAAAAGGCAACTGATAAACCATTTGGGGTTAATGTACCTATGTTGTATCCAAATATTCAGGAAATTATGGATATTATTGTTGAAGAAGGTGTGAAAATTGTATTTACTTCAGCAGGAAATCCTAAAACCTGGACTTCTTTTTTAAAGGAAAAAGGAATTACAGTTGTACACGTTGTTAGTAGTGTAAAATTTGCAGTAAAATCGGAACAAGCAGGTGTTGATGCTGTTGTTGCCGAAGGTTTTGAAGCAGGAGGACATAATGGAAGAGAAGAGACAACTACGTTTACTTTAATTCCAATGGTGAAAGAAAAATTAACTATTCCAGTTATTGCTGCCGGAGGTATTGCAACAGGAAGAGGAATGTTGGCAGCAGAAGTATTAGGAGCTGATGGTTTTCAGGTTGGAAGCAGGTTTGTTGCTAGTAATGAATCATCTGCACATATGAATTTTAAAGAAAAAGTAGTGGACACTCAGGATGGTGATACGCATTTAACTTTAAAGGAATTAGCGCCAGTTAGACTTATAAAAAATGAGTTTTATAATGAGTTACAAGAACTATATAAGGACAAGCCAACTGTTGATGAGTTAAGAGCTAAATTAGGTAGGGGAAGAGCTAAAAAAGGAATGTTTGAGGGAGATTTGGAAAATGGCGAATTAGAAATTGGTCAAATTGCAGGATTGATTCATCAAATAAAACCTGCTGGTGATATTTTAAATGAAATAATTTCAGAATATAAGGAAGTTAAGCAATCGTTTTGCTAAATTCATAACTCTTTGGAATAATAAAAAAGGCTAAACAATTGTTTAGCCTTTTTTATTATTTTTTCTTTTGTTCCATCTTTTTTGCAACTTTAGGAGGCATTGGACCTCTTAAATGAATAACCAATCCATTCAAGAAATTACGTAATATTTGATCTCCACATTCCATATATTTTTCGTGACTTTCATTTCTGAAAATTGCACCTAATTCACTCTTACTAACCTTAAAATCAACTAAAGCACAAATTTTAACAATATCTGTATCTCTTAATTTATGCGCTACTCGTAATTTTTTAAATATATCATTATTTGTTAATCCCATATGGCAAAAATAGCTGTTTTATTTAGTAAAAATTAATTTAATAGCAACAATTAGCATAAATACACCAAATACCTTTTTAAGCATCCTTTGATCTATTTGAAGGGCTAGTTTTGAACCTAAAAAACCACCTATAATAAATAAGGTAGAAACTAATATTGCAACTTTCCAATCAATATTACCTCCATCACCAGCTGTATGATAATTATACACAGCCAAAAATGTAACAGGAGGAAGCATTACTGCTAAACTTAACCCCTGAGCATTATGCTGGTTTAATCCTAAGAAAAAGATAAACAAAGGAACCATAATTATTCCACCTCCAATTCCTACAAGACCACTTAAAATTCCGGCTAACAATCCTATAATAACTAAGATAATAATAGTTGATAATGTCATTTTCATTAGAGTTCTGAAGGAATTTTTATTTGATACATTTTTCTGGACTTATTATTTAATTTATTTTCTCTCAACCATGGGTTGTGTAGTTTTAATACTTTATAATTGATGCCTAAGTTTTTCGAAAAAACGGCAATATCAGTTATTACGGAATCAACTTCAATTAATTTAGTAGGTGCTAAATTGTATAAATCTTCATTGTCGAATATAAACCCATATTTTTTAGGATTATTTAATATCTCTTTCAAGGCTATCATTCTAGGTAAATAACGCTGTGTTTCATCTGCAAGTAATAAATCGTAATAATTTGTAACTTTTTGAGCCTTTATTTTTCTTGAGATTCCAGCAATTCCTGCATTGTACGCTGCGGCTGCCATTGTCCAGCTTCCAAATTTTTCTTTTGCTTTATTCAAATAATCACAAGCAACTTGAGTTGATTTTTCAATGTGATAACGTTCGTCAACATTTGAATTTACTTCCAAATTATTCTCTTTGGCGGTAGTTTTCATTAATTGCCAAAAACCTTTAGCGCCTGCTGGAGATGTCACGTTTTGTAAACCACTCTCAATAACAGCTAGATATTTAAAATCATTTGGAATACCGTTTTTTTCTAAAATAGGTTCAATTACAGGAAAGTATTTATGAACTCTTTTAATTAGCAATAAGCCGTTAGATTGCCAGTAAGTATTCACTAATAACTCTCTGTCAATTCTTTCCTTAATATCCGGTTTTTCTATAGGAATTCGTTCTCCAGCAAAATTTAATCCATCAGGAATTTTTAATGCTCTTATTTGATATGTTTCACTTGTGTTTTTATCGTTTGCATTTGTATTTATATCATTAACATTGGTTTTTGTTGCAAATATTAATAATGAACTCACCAATATAATGGCTGATAATCCTAAAATTTTAATTGTATTCTTCATGATTCCTCCTTTTAATGTAGGTAAATTACGAATTATTTTAAACTAATCTAAATAGAAAAACACTTTTAACAATTAAAGTGAATCTATGATAATTTTACTAATTGATTTTGCTTTATTCAAAATCATGACATGTGTTCCCTTATCAATTGTAATACAATTTTTTATGTGTTTAATGGGGAAAACATGGTCATCATTTCCGTGGATATGTAAGATTTTTTCCATAGGATGAATTTGATCCCAATGCAAAACATTATAAATGGCCCATGCTAAATATTGTTCATTTCGAACAGATAAATATTCCTTATATAGGTTCACTCTTTTTTTAGCAAAATCTCCAAAAGCATAAATTGAAAATTCTTCAATATTGGAAATTGCTTTTGCAGGAAACAATTTATAAGCTTTAGTATATTGAATTGCTTTTAATCGTTTTGGAAGTTCCTCTCTACTTTTAACACTGGATATTAAAATTATTTTTTTTACTTGAAGATGTTTGCTCATTTCCTGAACCATAATTCCTCCAAAAGAAACACCTACCAAAACCGCATTTGGTTCGGTTATAAAATTAGCCATTCTTTTAGAGTAACCTTCAATTGTTTCTTTTTCCGAAAGAGGTAAAAGCCATTCTAAAAAATGTAATTCAAATTTTTCAGCAGGAAACTGGAGGTACTCAAATATTTTCGGACTGGCAGCTAATCCAGGTACAAAATAAATATGTGTTTTTGCTGGTTGCATTAAGCGTTTATCATTTCCATTACAATAGGTTTTAATCCACTAAAGAAAAATTCAACAGCAATAACCATTACAATTAGCCCCATTAAACGCATCATTACTTTATTACCTGTTTCTCCAAGTTTATCAATTATTTTACTTCCACCAATGTAAATTAAATATGTTAATAGTAATACAAACATTATAACTCCAACAAGTACTATTTTTTGTGGCAAAGTATGAGCATCTTCCATTAAAACAATGGCATTTGTAATTGCACCAGGTCCACAAATCATTGGAATGGCTAAAGGAGTAATAGAAATATCTTCAACATAAGCATCAATTTTATCTTCATCATCAGTATGTTTAACATGTGCTAAACGTGCTTGTAACATATCCCAGCCCATTGCAAAGAAAATAACACCTCCAACAATTCTAAAGCTGTTTACCGAAATACCAAAGAAATCAAACATAATTTGACCAGAAAATGCAAATGCTAATATTGTTAATAAAGCCACAATTGTAGCTTTTTTAGCAGTCTGTTGTCTTTTTTTCTTACTTAAGTTCGATGTCATTGTCATAAACACCGGCATTGAGCTTAATGGATTAATTAAGGTGAAAAATGAGGTGAATATCAATAATGCTGAGGTATATAAGTCTGTAGTCATTTCAATTTTTTAGTTATGCAAAAGTAGGAGTTTTTACCCATTCAAAACGTACAATTCCATCAGTATCTATTTCAGTTAATTTTATGCTTTGTAATGTGTTTACTAATTCAGGATTCCAAGGCGTTTTCACTTTTACATAATTTTGCGTAAACCCATGTATATATCCGTCTTTATTTTCACTTTCAAACAAAACTGTAAGCTCATTTCCAAGTTGACTTTCATAAAAGGCCCTACGTTTTTTAACAGATAAACCTCTTAACATTTTGCTACGTTTATTACGTACATTTTGAGGAACAACACCATCCATTTCAACAGCCTCAGTATTTGGTCTTTCAGAATATGTAAAAACATGTAGATAAGAAATATCTAATTCGTTTAAATAATTATAAGTTTCTAAAAACAATTCATCTGTTTCTCCCGGGAAACCAATAATTACATCAACTCCAATACAGGCATTAGGCATTACTTTTTTAATAGCTTCAACTCTATTTGTGTAAGTTTCACTTAAGTATCGTCGTTTCATTAATCTCAACAATTCATCGCTTCCACTTTGTAATGGAATATGAAAATGAGGAACAAAACTATTAGATGTTGAAACAAAATCAATTGTTTCGTTAGTCAATAAATTTGGCTCAATTGATGAAATTCTTAATCTATGAATACCATCAACCTTATCTAATTCTTGAACCAATTCAAAAAATGTATGTTCGTGAGATTTGTTTCCAAATTCTCCTTTTCCATAGTCCCCAATATTTACACCGGTAAGTACAATTTCTTTAATTCCTTTTTCTGAAATTTCCTTGGCGTTTTTTAATACATTTGTCAAAGTATCACTTCTAGAAATACCTCTAGCTAAAGGAATTGTACAATAAGTACATTTATAATCACATCCATCTTGTACCTTTAAAAAAGCACGAGTTCTATCTCCGATAGAGTATGATCCTACATAAAAATCGGCTTCTTCAATTTCACACGAGTGAACTTCACCCATTTCATTTTTAGAAAGATCATTAATATAATCTGTTACCTTAAATTTTTCAGTAGCTCCTAAAACCATGTCAACTCCATCCACTGCAGCTAATTCTTCTGGTTTTAGCTGTGCATAACAACCAATGGCAATTAAAAATGCTTTATCATTTTTCTTTAAGGCATTTTTAACAATCGTTTTAAAACGTTTATCTGCATTATCAGTTACTGAACAGGTATTTATTACGTATATATCTGCTTTTTCATCAAATTCTACCCTGTCAAAACCTTCATTTTGAAAGTTTCTGGCAATGGTTGAAGTTTCAGAAAAGTTTAGTTTACATCCTAGCGTGTAAAATGCGACTTTTTTTTGTGCGCTCATTCTTGTACATTTATCGGATGCAAAAGTACAATAATATTGTAATTATTTAAGGGATGTCAATTATTTTTGAAACAGAAAGATTGTTTGTTAAAGAGTTGATAGAAGGTGATTTAACTTTATTTCATAAAATGCAATGTAATTATAATGTAATGCGTTTTGTTAGAGGGAAAGCAATGACTTACAATGAGAATAAACAAGAATATGAAAATCTGATAAAAAAGTATGCTGAAAAGGAGAATGATTTTTGGATTTTTGCTGTGAAAAGAAAATCTGATAATATATTTTTGGGAACTGTTGCTCTTGTGAAAAATGATGGAGATGATGAAATTGGTTATCGATTGCTTGAAGAGGAATGGGGAAAAGGATATGGTTATGAAATAACTAAAGGATTGATTGCTTATTGTAAGGGGAAAAAGATAGAGAAAATAGTAGCCTATGCTGCTGTAGATAATATTGCTTCAACCAAAATTTTAAAAAAATTAAACTTTATATTTGTTAAAAACCTGATTGCTGAAGATTTGGGTATTCCTGAACGAAAATTTGAATTATATTTATGATTGCTAAAACACCAGAACCACCTTACTATGCCGTTATTTTTACAACCCTTCGTACAAAAATCGAAGAAGGATATATTGAAATGGCTCAAAGAATGGAAAAATTAGCACAGGAACAAGAAGGATATTTAGGAATTGAATCTGCTCGTGAAGAATTAGGAATTACTGTTTCTTATTGGGAAAGTTTGGAGGCCATTAGAAAGTGGAAGAACAATGTAGAACATACTGAAGCAAGAATCCTGGGAAAAGAATTGTGGTATAAACAATACCAATTAAGAATAAGTAAAGTAGAGAGAGATTATGGGTTTGAAAAATAGAGTTTTAGGGTTAAATTTTATACTTCTTAGTTGTATTCTGCAAGTTTCGTGTGAAAAACATTCTTCAAAATTTAACGATGAACAGGTTTTTAGATATAACGAACACACAAATATATCTTCATTAGATCCGGCGTTTGCTAAAAATCAAGCAAATATTTGGGCTGTAAATCAATTATTTAATGGATTGGTTCAGTTAGATGATGATCTCAATATTCAACCAGATATAGCAAAAAACTGGACTATTTCAAAAGATGGAAAAACTTACAATTTTTCAATTAGTAGAGATGTAAAATTTCATAAGCATTCACTTTTTGGAAGTGATAGTACACGCGTTGTAAAAGCTCATGATTTTGAATATAGCTTTAATAGATTATTAGATGGTTCTATAGCTTCTCCTGGGAGATGGGTGTTGCAAAATGTAGAAAGTTTTAAGGCAGAAAATGATACCTTATTTTCAATTAAATTAAATAAATCATTCCCCCCTTTTTTGGGATTATTAAGTATGAAATATTGCTCGGTTGTTCCAAAAGAAATTGTAGAATATTATGGAACTGATTTTCGTTCTAACCCAATTGGAACTGGTCCATTTAAATTTAAACTATGGGTTGAAAACGAAAAATTAGTGCTTAGAAAGAATAATTATTACCATGAAACAGAGAATAATTATAGGCTACCTTACTTGGAGGCGGTTGCTATTACATTCTTACCTGATAAGCAAAGTGAATTTTTACAATTTATTCAGGGTAATTTGGATTTTTTAAACAGTATCGACCCATCATATAAAGATGATATTTTAACTAGCCAAGGAGATTTAAATCCTCGTTATGCTGATAAAATTAAAATAAAAACAGGAGCCTATTTAAATACTGAATACTTAGGAATCTTAATGGATGCAAATATTTCAGAAACAAATTCTGAATTAATTAGAAAGGCAGTTAATTATGGATTTGATAGGTCTAAAATGATTAAATACTTAAGAAATGGTATTGGAACTCCAGCAGTGAATGGTTTTATCCCCAAAGGATTGCCTTCTTTTAATTATTTAAAGGGATATTCATATCAACCAGAAAAAGCTGCACAATTAATTAATGAATACAAGGGTATATCAGGAAATAAAAACCCTACAATTACCATTTCTACAAATAGTCAGTATGTAGATTTATGTGAGTATATTCAAAGAGAATTACAAAATATTGGATTAACAGTTAATATTGATGTGATGCCACCATCAACTTTAAGACAATCAAAGGCTAACGGAAAATTATCGATTTTTAGAGCAAGTTGGATAGCCGATTATCCAGATGCTGAAAACTATTTATCACTGTTTTATAGTAAGAACTTTGCCCCGAATGGGCCAAATTACATGCATTTTAGCGATGAACAGTTTGACAAATTGTATGAAGCTTCAATTAGAACAACAAAAAATGAGGTTCGATATAAACTCTATCAAAAAATGGATAGTTTACTTATGGCTAAGGCTCCTGTTGTACCATTATATTATGACCAAGTGGTTCGTTTTTCTCAAAAGAATATTTCTGGTCTAGGTATCAATCCTATTAATTTATTAAACTTAAAAAGAGTTCAAAAAGACTAATATTACTAAACTTTTTCTTTTAAAACTTTAATTTCATCACGAAGCTTTGCGGCGACAATAAAATCGAGTTCTTTGGCAGCAGCCTCCATTAATTTACGCTTTTCTCTAATTCTTTTCTCAATTTCAGGCTTGGTTAAATATTTAAGTTCTTCTTCAGCAGCCATATCAGCCATGGCTTCATATTGGTATGATGCTCCAGTATTTTGTGCTAGTGTATTTTCTATACTTTTTTTAATTTGAGTAGGAGTAATGTTGTTGGCCGTATTATATGCTATTTGTTTTTCTCTTCTTCTTGTGGTTTCATCAATAGTCAACTGCATACTTTTGGTAATTTTATCAGCATACATTATTGCTTTCCCTTCAACATTTCTAGCAGCTCTACCAATGGTTTGTGTTAATGACCTATGAGAACGTAAAAAGCCTTCTTTATCAGCATCTAAAATTGCAACAAGTGATACTTCTGGTAAATCCAAGCCCTCTCTTAATAGGTTTACTCCAATAAGAACATCAAACAATCCTTTTCTTAAATCGGCCATGATTTCAACACGCTCTAAAGTGTCAACATCTGAATGAATATATCTACATCTAATTTGAATTCTTCCCAAATATTTGGTTAGCTCTTCGGCCATTCTTTTTGTTAAGGTTGTTACTAAAGTTCGTTCATCTTTTTCAACCCTTACTTGTATTTCTTCAATTAAATCATCAATCTGATTGATGCTTGGACGAACTTCAATTTCTGGGTCTAACAATCCAGTAGGTCTAATAACCTGCTCCACAAATACTCCTTCTGTTTTTTCCAATTCATAATCCGCAGGTGTGGCACTAACAAACAGAACCTGATTTTGAATAGTCTCAAACTCTTCAAATTTTAATGGTCTGTTATCCATTGCAGCAGGTAATCTAAAACCAAACTCTACCAAATTTTCTTTACGAGATCTATCACCTCCATACATGGCATGTACTTGAGGAACGGTTACGTGACTTTCATCAATAACCATTAAATAATCATCCGGGAAATAATCTAATAAACAGAATGGTCTAGTTCCGGGAGCACGACCATCTAAATATCTGGAATAATTTTCAATACCACTACAATATCCTAATTCACGAATCATTTCTAAATCAAATTCAGTACGTTCTTTTAGGCGTTTAGCCTCAAGATGCTTCCCAATTTCTTTATAATAATCGTATTGTTTCATTAAGTCTTCCTGAATTGCATGAATAGCATTTTGTAGAACATCTGGCGAGGTAACAAATAAATTAGCAGGATAAATGTTTAAATGTTCAAATTTTTCAATTACCTGATTATTTGCAACATCAAAACTCTCCATTTCTTCAATTTCATCCCCAAAAAAATGAATTCTATAGGCATGTTCTCCGTAGGAAGGAAATATTGTTATTGTATCTCCTTTAACTTTGAAAGTACCACTGGTAACTTCAGTTTCAGTTCTGGAATATAAACTTGTTACTAATTGATGTAAGAATTTTGTTCTTGAAATTTCCTGATCAACTTCAATAGAAATAATATTCTTTTTAAATTCTACAGGGTTACCTATACCGTAAATACAAGAAACTGAAGCAACTATTATAACATCTCTTCTTCCTGAAAGTAAGGCTGAAGAAGCGCTTATTCTTAATTTTTCTATCTCTTCATTAATAGATAAATCTTTTTCAATATATGTACCCGTAGTTGGTAAGTATGCTTCAGGCTGATAATAATCGTAATAAGAAACAAAATATTCAACCGAATTATTTGGGAAAAACTGTTTGAATTCTGAGTAAAGTTGAGCGGCTAAAGTTTTATTATGAGCTAAAACCAAAGTTGGCTTTTCAACTGTTTCAATTACATTAGCTACTGTAAATGTTTTTCCAGAACCAGTAACACCTAACAATGTTTGGTATTTTTCATCTGAATTTATTCCATCCACTAATTGTTTAATAGCTTGTGGTTGATCTCCGGTGGGTTTAAATTTTGATTCTAATTTGAATTGCATACTGCAAAAATAAACTAATTTCAACTGGTTTTAAATTTTACATTTTTTTTAACGAATCTTTAATTTATTTTTTAAAATTTTGTAATTCAAATTGTTTAAGTTATTGTTATGAAAAGCACATCTATTTATTTTAGTCTAGTTTTTGTTTTTTTAAGTTTTAATGTATTTTCTCAAGAATCATTTCCAAAATCATGGGAAGGAAATTATCAGGGAGAACTTCAAATTTATGGAGTGGATTCGGTGGCAATGAAATTGAAAATGAATTTGGATATTTTAAAAAAATCTGATTCTGTTTTTCAATGGAAGATTACTTATAATTTTAGAGGGAAGGAAGATGTTAGAGATTATGAGTTGTTAGTGGTGGATAAAAAAAGAGGGGTGTATAAAATTGATGAAAAGAATTCAATTGTTATAGATTCTTACTATAAAACCGATATTTTCACTAGCTTTTTCGAAGTTATGAACTCTTATATTATTTCAACATATACAAAGGAGAAAGATTCTATTCTATTTGAAATTATTTCAGGAGATGGTAAAAAACCGACAATTTCTGGAAAATCAACAATTGAAAATGAAGAAATTCCAGAGGTGAAATCATACCTAATAAATGGAAGGCAAAAGGCAATTTTAAAGAAAAGATCAAATTTACCTAATTAGGCTAAAATGCCCTTTTCTAATTCTAATATTTCCAATATTATCAATTAATTTCACAGAGAACCAATAATCTGTTGAAGGTAAGTTTCTGCCGTTCAGAGTACCATCCCATCCTTCACTATTAGGATTGATTTGAGTAATAAGTTTACCATACCTATCAAATATATAAATATCTGATGCTCCATAAAAATTTTCATTCACACCTAAAACTTTCCAAGTATCGTTGCTTCCATCATTATTAGGGGTGAAAAATTTAGGAAATCCTACTACGGAAACTCCTAATTCTGCAACTCCACAATCATTTTTATCTTGAATGAAAATAGTATAAATACCAGGAGAAAGATTATCAAAGTAAGGTTCATCTTGATAAAAGCCAATAAATTCATTTTCTTTTTGAATAGCGAATTCATAATCACCAATACCTAAATTTGTAGTATCAATAGTTATTGAATTATTATCAGAATCATCAATTACAGTAACATCTGATAGAAAAAGAGATGCTATACTTGAACCTTCAATAATAATTGTTCTCGGAAAAGAAGTACAACCTACTTTTGAGGTTGCTATTACTGTATATTCTCCCGCACTTGAAATAAAGGCTTCAGAGTTTGTGCTTACGGTATTTCCAGACTCGTTTTTCCATTCATAGGTGTAATCATCTAAAGCATTATATGTTTTAACCAAAATAGGAGGTAAATTTAGGCAATATATGGCAGTGTCATCTAGTTCGAATTCAGGTTTTGGATAGACTTTGAATTGTAATGTAGTTTCCGCAAGGCAAGTCGTATTAAGCTCGTTTTCAACTTTAATTGTGATAGTTTGTGACGTGGTTGAAAATGGGTTTGGTAAAGGACTTGGTAAAGAATTTCCTAGTTCATCAAAATAGGAGACAATCATACCTACTTGATCTTTAAGTACTATTTCTTCAATTAATGAAGTGTCAATATTTAAAATACCATCATCATCATCATCACATTCAAAAATATTGGGCACAGGATTAGCTACTGGTTTTGTGTCTACAATAAAGTCTAAAGTCGTTTCTGAATAGCAAGAACCGTCAGGATCAATTGAACTACTATCTGTAACTCTAATTGTAATAGTTTGAGTTTTTGTTGGAAATGGATTAGGTAAACTATTTCCTAAAGAATTTCCATTTTCATCGAAATAGGAAATAACCATTCCAGTTTGGCCATTTAAAACTGTAGAATGAACTAATGAAGTGTCAAAATTAAAAATACCATCAAAATCATCGTCACATTCTCGTTGGATACTAACTTCATTGGCAAATGGAACTTTTTCAACATTCAAAGTTATTCTAGGCCATATTCCAAGACAGTCATTGTCAAGCTGACTATCAATTCTAATATGAATAATTTGAGGACTATCATAGCCAATATTTCTATAATTTGAAGGATCTAAAATTGGATTAGTTTCAGAAAGTGCATCTGCTTCACTTCTATAATATTTAATTATTAATTGTTGTCCTGGAGCATTTAATTCTTTAATAACATCATCTGTTACGTCACTAAAATTGAAGGAAGTTACACCATCTCTTTCATTATTAAGACTGTCAACATAATCATCACATTCATAATATTCTCTTTGTAGAAATGTCGATGGAATCCCAGTAGTAGAAACCGTTAAATTTATTTCAGCCACACGATGACAACCATTAGAGTTTTCGATTCTACACCAAACAGTATTTGTTGTAACAGTAGCATTTATGTACGCCGTTGGAGTATTTATTAAATCTGAAGAAATATTATTGTCAGCTCCATTAAAAGATTTAAAATATGTGAAATTTTCAATAGTTGAGTTTGAAGATATTTTTGAATTTACTTCGGTTAAATTAAAAGTACTAAAGCCATCGGTATCATTATCACATTGTTTTAATGAAACAGCAGGTACAATTTTTGGTAACTCATAGACTTCTAAGGCGAAATTAGTTGTATTAGTACAATTGGAATTGAAATTATTTTCAATTTTAACATAAATGGTTTGCGTTGAAGCTGTATTTGAAAATTTTGTAGGATTAGTAATTTCACTTGCACTATTAAAACTGGAATTTGTATAGTACGAAATTGTGAAATCAGTTTCAGATTGTCCATTAAGTATCTCGGATTGTTTTTCTGTTAAATCAAAAATTTCGAAGCCGTCGATATCCGTTCCAATATTATTTGAATCACATTTACCTAAAACCGAGATGTTGGTTGGAGGATTTGGAGTTTCAAAAACATGCACATTAAAGCTTTTAGTTTCGTAACAATCAATATTATTCTTATTGTGGATTCTCGCAAATAGAAGATCATTGCTAAAAGCTGATAAATTTGTATATAATCCAGTTATGGAATTTGCTGTAATATTAGAATCTGCATCAGCTTGGTTAGAAAAGTAAGTAACTTCAAAATCAGTAGTACTTTGTCCATTTAATAATTCTGAATCTTTTAAATCTTTTAAATTAAAAGTAAGAAAACCATCTTGGTCGGTATCACATTCTTTTATTGATAAAGGATCTTTAGGATTTGGAGATTCATAAACCTTTATGCTGAATTCACCTTCCAACACACTTGTAATACCACATTTATCTTTTTGAGTAATTACTAATGAATAAGTTCCTGAATCAGATAATGAAAGATTTTTAAATGAAAGATTAGGATCAGTTGAATGGGGTATTGTACTACCATCTTTATACCAAATGGAAGAAACGGTATTACCAGATAAAACTTCCAGTTCAACATTAAAATCATTTCCAGAACATAAATCAACTGTCATATCATTTAAAACTTCGATAGTACCATTTTCAACATTAGTTATTTTAACTTGAGAAAAAATAGAAGCAATAAAAGGAGGTAGTCCTTGTGTAGAATTTCTACCATTTAAGTTAATTTCTTCATGTTTATAATTACAGTCTATGCCGTCGTTTTCTGGATTTTCAATAACACCTAAAAAAGGGATCCCTATATTATAAGTTTTAGAAAGTGTTCTATATATTTTTTGATCCGGACCTAATTGAAGAGCTCCTCTATATAAATTCCGAGTATCAATTATTTTTCTAGAAGAATTTATAGCAGAAAGTGAATTTGTACTTAAATCAAATTGATATAAGGAGGATAAATGTTTACTTGGATCATTGGCTTCTCCTGGATCATTACTATAAAAATCATTGGATGCATGTACATAGAGTTTTTCACTATTTGAAGAGAATTCAACCCCATAAGGTCTGTCCTGGGGAGCTATTAAATTCAGTTTTTTTTGATTGGTAACGTCACCAGTTGATTTATCAAAATCATATAAAAAAAAAGAACCCGCTGTTGAGCCTGTAGGACCAGAATTTCTCATATGTGCAATGGCTAATTTTGTGCCATCAGGTGATATTTTTAAATATCCACGTCTATCAGTTGCGTTATAGCCTACAATTGATTTTTTTGGTTTTGCAGCAACTCCAGTACTAGTAACTTTATAGGCGTAAAATTCATTTGCAATATAAGAAACAACCCAAAAAGTATTACATTCTTCACCTTTAATTGCTGCAACTTTTTCAGTCCAATCAGGAGCTCTTCCTTCAGTTAAATCAACTGGTCCTGAAATCACATCACCTAAACCTTTCTGTTTAGTCATGTCAATAGTATAGTAATTAAATCCCGGTTTACCTGGATCAACAGCTGAACCAACCGTAAAAATATAATAAATGCTTGTACTGCTAGGTTTAGGAATAATCATGGCCGATTGGGAACTAGATTCATCACCAGCCAAACCCATACCATTTGGCATTGGCACATGATTTTTATTCCAGATTGTTGTTCCATCCGAATAAAATAATAGTTCACCAGAACTTGTAGAAAATGAAGAACATCCTTCTATAGTATTTAAGTTTCCATTATTAATTGCAACAGCAGATCCACTATTAAAATCTAACCCTGCATTTTCACCAAAATACCAAATATTTGCTTCTCCTTGCGAGAAACTGAAAATTGTATATAAAAGTAAAAATACAGAGAATATATTTTTCATTTGAAGATGTTTTTTTAGTGTCCTTCAAATGTAATAATAAGAATTAAAAAAATCTTATAAATCTCTTTTTTTCAATAAAGCGTATGAAAAATAAATAAAAATGGCCGTCCAAGCACTTACAATTATTAAATCAATAACCTGTACAGAAAAATCTTTAGATAAATCTTCACCAACCTGTTTAGCAACCGTTTGAACCGCGCTTAATCGTGTAAAAGGTTCTTTTAGTAAGTTTGCCATTGCTTCAAGAGGCAAAAACTGCATAATTTCATCAACATAATCTCTTAATTTCCAATAAGACATACCTTTGATAAATCCTTCTATCATTGCCCACACAAGCATGGCACCAACTGCAAAAGCAGATCTTTTTACCAATATTCCTAAAAATAGCCCGAAAGAAAAGAATCCAATTAGTTTAATGAAAAATGCAAATAAATATTCTAAATCTGTTGTTACAATTGAAAATTCATTGAAGTCTGAGTAGGCATATCCTAGTGCTAATGAAACAATAAATACAAATAATGTTGAAACAAATGAAAGTAAAATTACCGTATAAAATTTTGATAATATGAATTCCTTTTTGCTTAGTCCATCTATCAAATTTTGTTTAAGAGTTTTATTACTGTATTCATTTGCCATCATTGAAACGATGACCAATAATAAAAAGAATTTAAAAATTGAAGCAATATAAGTGTTAAAGTGCCAAATGTATGGGAAATTAAAAATCCCCTGTTCAGCCAAGTGAAACTTTACAGGTCCAATGTCAAATTTTATAGCAGCAATTAATGCAATAGAAGTTAATAGAACAAAGTATATTAGAATTAAGATTCTACTTGCTCTGTTGTGCTTTAATTTATGAAGTTCTATATTTAATAATCTAAGCATTTGTAGAGTTGTTAGTTAATGTTAAGAATTGTTGTTCTAAACTAGGTTTACGTTTTACCAAATGATCTAAAACTAAACCATTTTTAAATACATAATTGTTAATTTCAGAAGCAGAAATAGGTTTGTTTAAAGTTGCAGTTATTTTATTTTCTTCATCAATTTTTGTTGAAGCTATTCCTTCGTAGCTAGAAAGTAATTCAATTAATTTTTCAGGATTTTTTTCAACTTTAAGTTCAAATAATCCATGAGAAGCTGTCATTTCATCAACTCTTCCTGAATACAATTTTATTCCTTCACGAATAACAACAACATGTGAACATACTTTTTCAACTTCATCAAGTAAATGTGAAGCTAATAATATAGTTGTGCCGTTTCCAGCAATATCTTTAATTATTTTTCTAATTTCATGAATTCCTTGAGGGTCCAAACCATTTGTTGGCTCATCTAAAATTAAAATTTCCGGGTCATTTAAAAGAGCTGAAGCAATTGCTAATCTTTGCTTCATTCCTAAAGAAAAAGTTTTGAATTTACTATTTCTTCTTTCAAATAAATTAACGGTTTTTAGCTTTTCATCAATCTTAGTAAACGGAATTCCTTTTATTTTACAAACCAATTTAAGGTTTTGTGACGCCGTCATATAAGGATAAAAATTTGGGCGTTCAATAATGGCTCCTACTTTTTTTAATGCTTGATGAGTAGATAAACTACCGTCAAACCAGCTAAAACTTCCCGATGTTTTATTAACTACATTTAAAATAATTCCTAGTGTGGTTGATTTTCCACTTCCATTTGGTCCAAGTATTCCATAAACATTTCCTTTTTTAATGTCAAAAGATAAATTATTAACGGCATGGATGTTTCCAAATTTTTTATTTAAATCTCGAATTGATATGATTGTTTCCAATATTTTTTGGTTTAGTATAAAAATAAGACGATATTTATGTAATATTGTTACAGCATTATATTAATTTTGATGCGAATTATAGATATTTATGGAGGAAGAGAAATTAATTTCAAAGAAAAAACCGGCATACCCAATTAATGAGGAGTTATATAAGTATTTAACAGAATATAACAGAAACATAAAAATTCCAATTTTTTATGATGATTTGCTTCGTTTTGCAGGAGCTATTGAAGTTTATGACAAAAATGGCGAAGATACCTTATGGATTAGAGTATACTATGCTGAACATGAGCGTGAAGAGATAGATTATAGTTTGAAAAAAATGTACATGATTCTTCATGGTGATGGAACTGAAGATTCTTTACCTTTTTTAACTGTTGATGCAATTGACTATTGTACGTTTGGAAATTCAAAACCTTTTAGAGTTAAGGTTAGAAATATTTTAAATGATAACCATACCTATTTGTACATAAAAAAAGCGGATGCTTCTCGTGTTTATGGATTGGAATTAGAACATATTTTATCTCCAAATAATATCAATTTTTTAGTTTATAAAGATACCTTAATAGAAGAACATGTTTTAGGAATTCCTGGAGATCAGTTTTTAATTGAAAATTTAGATTCTGTTTCAACGAGAGGGAAAAAGAGATTATCTAAAGAGTTTGTGAAATTTAATGAACGTTGTATGATTCGTATGCTGGGAGATATGAGATCTTATAACTATGTTATTGTGGCATCTTATGATTTTGATCAGGTAGAATATCGGATGAGAGCAATGGATTTTGATCAGCAAAGTTTTGAAGGGAACTTAAAAGTTTATTTTCCTCAGTATTTTAAAGAGAATTTTCCTTTTGTAAAAATGGTATCTGACAATCTTCAAGAAGAATCAATTGAACAGTATAAAAAAGAGGAACGTTCAGCAATTGCGCGTAGACTAAGAGGATCTCAAGATAGAGTGAATGCAATAGTTAAATGTATGTCTAATGATGCAATTTCAACTCCAGAAAAAGTTCATGAACTAAAAATGGGATTGCAAAAATATACATTAGATAAAAACTTTAAGTCTTGTCAAAATATGGGTGATATTTTAAAAGTAGCCTTTGCTTTTGTGACAAGAAATTACGAAAATGTAAATACTTATATTATTAGGTAAGTAATGATTTTACTTTGAAATATAGATTTAGACAATTAAAATTTGTCTAAATCTATATCATCAATATTTTCAAACCCCATATCATCTTCATTGTATGGGTCAAATTCATCCTCAATATTATCAGATATAAATTCTTTTTCAGGAGCCTGTTCAGGAGCATCTCCAAAAGCAAATGAAATAGGCGAAGTACATGAAGCTTTTTCTTCATTAACCTCAAGAACTTCAACAAAAAATGTCCACATATTAAAAAAGTCGTAAACATAAATTAGTTTGTCTCCAACATTTGGAATGGTTTCAGAAATAATACAAGTTTTCATACTTAATTCTTCACCATTTTCAGACATATCAAATAAAGGTATTTCCTCTCCTTGATTCCAGTCGTTGTCAGTTCTATAAAAAGAAGCCATTTCTTGTCCGTTGAACCCCATTGATTTAGCAATTAAAAGGTGTAGTTGTTCCAAATTACTTGAATTAGCAACATTTATATCTCTAATTACATCATTTTCTACATCTAAAATAATTCTAACTTTATATGCCATTTTTTTTCTTGTAGTATTATTTTGCAAAGGTACTATTTAAAGTTTTAATTCTTATTTTTACGCTCTAACAATTTTTTATGAATCAAAAAGAAGAAACTTTAAATAGTTTAAATAAAATGTGTGAAAACACGTTAAACGAAACTTTAAATATTAAGTATACTGATTGCGGAGAAGATTTTTTGGTAGCGACCATGCCTGTTAATTCTAAAGTACATCAACCAGATGGAATTTTAAATGGAGGAGCAACAATGGCACTTGGTGAAAGTGTTGGATCTCCGGCATCTATGCTTGCAATAGATTTAGATAAATATAGCGTAAGAGGAATAGAATTTTCAGCAAATCATTTACGTAGTGTTAAAAGTGGTATTGTAACTGCTACGGCGCGTATTATACATAAGGGAAAAACAATTCACTTGGTAGAAATAAAGGTTGAAGATGAAAGAGGTAGAACCATTTCATTATGTAAACTTACTAACTATATTTTGAAAAAGTAAATTTTTATGTTGAAAAGGCTAAAAAAGATATTAAAAATTGTTCTTATTTTTATAATTGTGCTCTTTGGGGCATTAATTATCTTATTTTATAAATTTTCAACACCAAAAACTGATGCGGACATTGAAAAACAGTTTTCAAAAAGTGAGAGTTCGGTTTTTATAAAAAATAGAAGTTATAAAAATTTTAATTACAGAGTTTTAGAAGCTCAAAAAGAAATAAACACTCTATTACCTACAATTGTTTTTATTCATGGATCAATTGGATCGGCTTTAGATTTTAAACGATTTATTGTTGATGAAGAATTAAATAAAAAGGCAAATTTAATTACTTATGATAGGGTAGGCTATGGTGTTAAACAAACTGGAAATGTACAAGAGTCTATTAAATTTGAAACGGAGTTATTAGAAGATCTTATTGGTGAAATTGATTTCTCAAATGTAATTTTAGTGGGATATTCTTATGGAGGTCCCATTGCATTGGCTTCAAAAAATAATTTTAAGAAAAAAGTTTTATTGGCTCCTGCAGTGTATTCAAAGTATGAGAAAATGCCATGGGGATTGAATTTATATAAATGGAAGGCAACAAGATGGTTAATGCCTAATATTTGGAAAGCTGCTTCAAAGGAAAAACTTTCTCACAAAAAAGATTTACAAAATTTTGAAGAGGATTGGAATACGGGAAAATCAAAAGTATTGAGTATTCATGGTGATAAAGATTGGATAGTTCCTTTAGAAAATTCAATTCATTTAAAAGAAAACCTTTCGCCAGAACAGTTTGAATTAGTAACTTTGAAAGGAGCTGGACATGGTTTTGTTTGGTCACATTTTACAGATATAAGAAATATATTACTTCAACAATTAAACTAAGTATCATTGCATAAAGAATTTGTAGATTTTTTTGATGAAATTAAAAGATCATTTAGCCTAGGGTTACCATTTACTATTTGTAGACAGCCTATGGAAGAGAAGCTTGTTTGTTATATTCAAAAAACAAAACAGATATATGAATTAAATTCGTTTAATGAGAAAGGTTTTGTGTTTGCACCTTTTCATAAAATTGAAAAAAAAGTTTTTTTTCCTCTTCAAGAATGTACAGTTTATTCTACAAGTATTATTAATGAAGATTTTTTAAATATTGAAAAAACTTCAGGTAAAACAGTTACCATTGATAATTTAGAAGATTCTAAAAATAGCCATATTGATCTGGTTGAAAAAGGTATTAAATTTATTAAAGAAGGACATGTTAAGAAAGTTGTTTTATCAAGACGTGAAAGCCTTAAAACGGAATCATTAGATATTCTTGATACTTATAAAACTTTGCTGAAAAATTATGAAAATGCCTTGGTTTATATTTGGTTTCACCCCACAATAGGTTTATGGATGGGAGCGACACCAGAAAGATTAATAACTATTGAAAATAACAAATTTAAAACAATGGCTCTTGCTGGTACGCAAAGTTTTAATGAAGTTATTGATGTTGAATGGAAGTCAAAAGAGCTAAAAGAGCAACAATTTGTTACAGACTATATTTTAAATAATATTGAAAATTATATTGGGAATATTCAATGTGATGGACCCTATACTGTGAAGGCGGGTAAATTATTACATTTGCGAACAGACATTTCTGGAGAATTAAAATCAGAAGATTCATTAGAGAAACTTATAAAATCTTTACATCCTACTCCGGCTGTATGTGGTTTACCTAAAGAAATTTCTGCTAATTTCATTGTAAAAAATGAAAACTATAAAAGAACTTATTATTCTGGGTATTTAGGCGAATTGAATGTGAAGGATAAAACAAATTTATTTGTGAATTTGCGTTGTATGGAAATTGATAAATCCATGGTTTCAATTTTTGTGGGTGGAGGTATTACTATTGATAGTAATCCTTTAAGTGAATGGGAAGAAACGGTTTCAAAATCTAACATTATGAAAAAGGTGTTATAATTATCATTTTATAGCTTTATTAGTTCGATTAAATCTTATCAAGTTTCAATTATTTCTAAATTTACTTTCATTAACTTTGCAAATTAATTTTACAATGTAAATGCAACAATTCCCAAAAAATAAATTAGCTCAGCAGGTTGTTAAAAGCTGTGAGAAATTTAAATTAAATACAGTTGTAATCTCTCCAGGTTCAAGAAATGCACCACTAATAATAGGTTTTAATTCTTCTACAGAGATTAAAACATATTCAATTGTAGACGAGAGATGTGCAGCGTTTTTTGCATTGGGAATAGCACAGCAAACAAGAAAACCAGTAGCGTTATTATGTACTTCAGGTTCTGCATTATTGAATTATTACCCTGCAATTGCTGAAGCATATTATAGTAATATTCCTTTAGTAGTAATTTCTGCTGACAGACCAAAACATTTAATTGATATTGGGGATGGTCAAACAATTAGACAGGAAAATGTATTTAATAACCACATTTTATTTAACGCTAATTTAGGAGTAGATAATGATGTTACTTTAATTAATAAGGCCATTGAGTCTGCTATTGATAATAATGGACCTGTACATATAAACGTGCCTTTTGATGAGCCTTTATATGAAAAGGAGTTAGTGGATTTTGAAAAAAATGAAGTAATTGAAGAACCTAAAGATAGTTTAATTGATGAAGTCCCGTTAAATGTTGATGAACTTCAAAAGTACGCTGATATTTGGAATAGTTCTTCAAAAAAAATTGTTATAGTTGGTGAACATTTTCCTGATGATTTATTACAAATTCAGTTAGAGCATTTAGTCAAAGATCCATCAGTATTAGTATTGATTGAGAATACAGCTAATGTTTCACATGCAAAATTTATTAATAGTATTGATAAACTAATTTTTCCATTGGAAGATAATGAACTGGAAAGATTTCAACCTGAAATATTATTGAGTTTAGGAGGTTTAATAGTTTCAAAAAAAATAAAGCAACATTTACGTAAGTATAAGCCTAAACATCATTGGCATATTGATAAAAAAAGGGCGTTTGACACCTTTCTATGTTTAGAAAATCATTTTAAAATATCTCCTCAATTATTTTTTAGTCAGTTTTTCTTTTTAACAAAAGAAACTGAAAGTGATTATCAAAAAAAATGGTTAGCAAAAAAAGAATTTCGCTTAGAAAGACATGATGAGTATGTAAGAAATTGTGAATTTTCAGATTTGAAAATATTTAACAAAATATTAGCCTCAATTCCCAATAATTCTCAGTTGCAATTAAGCAATAGTTCTGTAATTCGTTATTCTCAATTATTTGATATTAATAAAAGTGTAAACGTTTTTTGTAATAGAGGTACAAGTGGAATTGATGGAAGTACAAGTACAGCAATAGGTGCGGCTTTGGCGGTTGATCAACGAACAACGTTTATTACTGGAGATATTAGCTTTTTTTATGACAGTAATGCTTTATGGAATAATTATATCCCTAAAAACTTTAGAATTATTGTCGTAAATAATGGTGGAGGTGGTATCTTTAGGTTTATACCAGGACCAAGTGAATCTAATTCGTTAAACTATTTTGAAGCACCTCATAAATTAAATTCAAAGCATTTATGTGAAATGTATGGCTTTGAATATGATGCTGTTTTAAATGAAAAGGATTTAAGTTTAAAATTAAATAGTTTTTATATTGATTCGGATACTCCGAAATTAATGGAAATATTTACACCAAAGGAAGAGAACGATAAAATATTAAAAGCATATTTCAACAATTTAAAAGAATAAATAATGGATTTAAAAGTAGGAGATAAGGTAGATTTAATAGTTGTACGAAATACAGGTATGGGTTTTACAGTTTTAGTAAATGAAGAATACGAAGGGTTATTGTATAAAAACGAATTATACCAAAAAATAGAAGAAGGCCAAAAGTTAGTTGGTTATGTTAAAAAAGTGAGAGAGGATGAAAAGCTTGATATTAGTTTACAAGCCGTAGGTTTTAAACAAACTATTGTTAAAAATGAAATTATTATTCTTAAAGCTTTAAAAGAGAATAAAGGTTTTTTAGGTTTACATGATAAAAGTGCACCAGAAGATATAAAATATCAGTTAGGAATGAGTAAAAAATCATTTAAGAGTGCAGTTGGTGGTTTGTTTAGACAAAAACTTATTACAATCTCTGAAGAAGGTATTACGTTAGTTAATCATGATGAAGCATAAAAAAAAGAGCGATTTTAATTAAAATCGCTCTTTTTTTTTGAGATGATTATATGTCAAATGTTGATTTTACTTCATCTGTCAAACCATCTTTATGAACCATAATTGAAATGGTTTTAAGTTTAAAAAATGCTTTGCTAAGGTAAACATAACCTCCATTACCAATTCTATCACCAGTACTTCCCCAAGAATTTTTCACTTTATAATATTCGTTATCGTTTTGATCTTTTACAATTCCAACAATATGCATTAGGTGATCATCTGTAGTATTATAATTTTCAAATTCCTGTTGTCTATATTCAGGTGTAATAGTAGATTCTTCAACAATATAAGTCAATGCTTTACTATTATTTTCAATATTTTTTGGAATTACAGCAACACCATATTTTGCAGAAAAGGTTTTTTCAGAAACATCACAATCAAAGGCTAAAGTATATCCTTTTTTTAATGCATTATCAGCTTGTTTTACTAATTGATCAAGTGAAATATTGTAAAAAGTTCCGTTGGAAAAATTATCAGGGATATTTAATACGAATTTTGAATTATAAGGTTGGTGCGTAAAAGAAGTTAATGTAATATAATCGTTAGTATTCACTTTTGTCATTTTTAAAAACGACTCTGGACTGTAATAAACACCATTGTACATAAAATTATTATTTACTTTCCCTAGATGATTGTCCAATATTGAATCCACAGCAATTCTCCAGTTTGGGACTGCAGATTTTTTGTCATTTTTAATATATTCATCCAATACTTTTTTAAGTTCAGGAATTATTTTTGAATGGTTGTGATTTGTTGAGTTATTCAATAACCCAGAATATGCACTTTCAGGTACAAGGCCATTTGTAGCTACAGAATTCATTACATCATGTGCCAAACCACCTTCACTAAATTGAATTTTACCTTGCCTCATTACATAATTCCAGGCTTTTTTTGGATAAGTATGTCGAACGTTATACATTTCAGAAATATCAATTAATTCACCCGTATTTCTATATATTTCTGATTCTAAAAACGAAGAAGCTGAGAAACTCCAGCAGGTTCCTGTATTTCCCTGGCTTTTTACTGCAGAAGCTTCTATGTCAACAACTGTAGTAAAACTATATTTTTGATCATTTGGAATTTGGGTTTTTACAAATGTGTCTTTTTGTGCGTAAAATGAAGTTGTAATTGCAAATATTGCAATAGTTATTAAAATTTTTTTCATTGTTTTATAATTAATTTTCAATATAGGTTCCTTCTCTTTTATTCAATACTCTTTCAATGTTTTCATAAAAACCGTCGGCGTTAGGATCGTCTTCAGGTAATTTCATATAACCATTTTTATAAAATTTTAAGGCAAGTTTATATTTTTTTCCAGTTTCATAATATCTTCCTATATAATAATCGCCTAAAGGAGAATCTTTGTAAAGTTTGTTTATCATTTCTCCAAAACTTTTTAAATAATCTCCATTTTCTTTGTCTAAGATAATAGATTCAACTGCAAAAATATCACGTTCTCTAATTTTTAAATTACTTCCAAATAAGTATTCAATTTCAACATATTTATTTTCTAAATAGGCAATGGCATCAGCAGGAGATAAATGTCTGATATTACGGTCAAATTCATCTTTAGAAATAGCCGAATAAAGCTCAAAAATAAATCCTAATGCATTTGGAATTGCTTGTCCAATGGAGGCAATTTTTGGTCCGTCTTCAAATGAATTATATTTGAATTTAAATTTTGAATTCTTCGCATTACTCAATAAATCACTTGTTTCCCAAATCAATTTTTTTGATTTTTCCGAATTGTGTTTTGAATTTGCTAAATAATAGTAAATATTTTCATCAGATAAAGATTGAATTTTATTATTAAGTAGCGTGGGCATATCCATTGCGTAATATGGATTTATATTGATGTAAGCATTAAATCCTGGGTATTCTTCAATTAAAAAATAATTTATGAAATTAGCTGTTAAGGTATTTCCAACTATTGTTTTAAAAGGTGAAACCCTGTAATTATCTTCAAAATATTCAAATAATTCACTTCTTATAAACCTATAGAAAGCCTCACCCTCAGCAGTTGGAAAACTATTTTCTTTGTTGTAAGAACAGTCTTCATATCTCTCGTCATATTGATTTTGATTAATACCTACAATAATTTGTTCGGGAGCTTTATCTTTAGTTGCGAAAAGAATCGCGTTTCCAGTATAAACATCAAATAAATATTCCGAATCTAAGACTATAGTTAATGGGTAAACTTTAGTTGAATCTAAATAATAACTAGGTGGAATGTATATCTTTAATTCGCGATCATTTTCCAATTCATCTGAATTGAAAGTTTTGTATTTAATATTTTGAGAAAAACTACTAAAAGTCAATAGTAGAGTTATTATAATTAAAAGCAGTTTTTTCATATTAAAATTTTTAGTTATTTATTATTTTATTTAAAAACCAAAACCTAGGCCAAAGTTTATATATGCTCCATCTTTTGAGTCGAAAACAGATAAGTTTAAATTTATCATATCGGCTCCAACAAGCCAAAAACCTGCCCCGAAAGAGGTTTTCCAATCATCAGATTTTTCATTGTCAAGCCAAACTCTACCATAATCAAAACCACCTAAAAGTCCAATTTGAAGCGGTACTAACTCAGTTTTCACCTTTCTTAAATTAAATCGAATATCTGTATTTTGATAATAAGATTTATTTCCTGTAAATCGTTGATTTCTGTATCCACGCAATCCATCAATTCCACCAATACTTGCCGAATTATAGAACTCAGTATTATCACCAATTATTATATTTCCTTTAAATTTTGTTGCAAGCACAATACTACCAGAAGATGAAATTTTATGGTTAAAACTAATAGCAGGAGTTATATACATATGATTTTCATCTGAACTTCTAATATTTGACATCCACCCGGAGTCTAAGGAAACAGACATTCCTGTGGTTGGTAATGCTTTGTTATCATAGTTTTCATATGCGTAAGAAATCCTTGCACCAGCAAATGTTTTTCTTTGATCTAATCCAGTATAAAAGGTGTTTATGAATCTGTCTTTGGTTGGCTCAACTTCAATACTGTTAATTATTGCTCCAATTTTAAATTGTGCTCCCATTCTACCTTGCCATTTCAATGATGGAAAAGCGGCATAAGTACTAAGTCTTACTCTATGATAATCATCTCCATAATTGTCTTCATAATTAATAGATTCATTACCAAAACCGAAGTAATTTACTGTGTAATTTGGACTCGTATATTCTGTTTCTATTAAGAAATTCCATTTATTAAAAATATTGGCAAACTCAGCTTTATATCTGATATCATAACCATTATTCGCATAGAAATAAGCAGCATGAAGAGTGTGCTGTTGAGAAAATGGATTTCTTTCAAAACCATAAATAGTAAAAATATTATTTATACCAATTTTGAAACCATCATCAGGATTTGAACCTATTAAAGGAATTAATTGATTTTGACTATATTTTAATTTTTTGTAATTGTAAGAGTTAGCTTCGTAATCATTATATAAGTTCAACTTTCCATTGTTTGTTTGAAAAGTATTCTTTTTAGTTTTATAATCATATATAGAAACTCTTTTGCCATTTTCAATTATATATTCATCATTGTTTTGACCACCTATAAGTCTTATTGGGATTAATTTATTTTTTACACCTGCAACCTTAAAAACATCTTTATCATCTAATCCATAAACCCAAATTTCTTTTGTGTCAGATTTGGAATATACTTTTTCAAAAAATAGAGAACCTTTTTTATTCTTTTTAATATTATAAGCTTTAATAGAGGTTTTGCCATTTTCTAATCGTTCAATATCAAACCAATTATCTTTATCATTTCCTTTGACTACAGCGTATTTTGCAAAGTGTTTGTGGTAAGTTTTTGTAATTTCAACTAAGTTTTTAAGTCTGCCTTTTAGCTTTTTTTTAATTTCAGAAATGGTTTTATCGTTCACTTCTTTTGGCATTTGATTGAAAGCTGCATTAATTACTTCATCGGTAATATTTTCTTGAATAAAATGAGCTTGATCTATCCAGTTTTTTATTGTTGCCTCATTTATCAAAGCTATATCTAAAGGATAAGGTTCCAAATTAAACCATTTTACATTTCTCATTTCATCGTCGTATACCTGCATTAATTTTAATACTGGAATTGCACGAGTTATAAACCCTAAAATGAAACCATCATATTTAGAAAAAGCCTGATCTCTATCTCTAGGGACTGGTCTGTAAATTTTTTTATTTCCTTTTTTAAACTCTGCCCATCTCCATTGGTCTTCGTGCCTGTCCCAATCTCCAATAAGCATATCAAAAAGCCTAGCTCTTATATATGAGTTTTCATCAACTTCAATATTGTCAGATTTTCTAAGCTTTTTTAATAAATCAATTGTACTAATTAACTTATTTGAATAACCAAAACTTTTAACATCACCATGTCCTGAAGTAGCGCGTTCTTCAATCATATATAGTTCATCACCAAAATCTTCATTGAAATGTTTTAATGCATTTTGTTTTGGAATGTAATATAATGTAGGGTTGGTATGATAAATATCTATAGCATCCGCTAATTTTCCTATTGTGAAAGGAGCGTAGGGGTGTGCTGTGGTATAAATGTCTAGTAATAGACTCTCTGTATAGGTATTGTCAAATTGTCCTTCAATATATTGATCTTTAAAAGCGACAGCTTGTAAATATTGTGTGGCACTTTTACGCAAGGCCCTCATGACAAATTCTTTTCCATTTGAATCAATTAATCGTAAAGAACGTGATTGATTTCCTCCACCTTTTCTAATTGGGGTTAAGCCCCCAAATAATGTGTCAATATTTACTGTAGGAGCAGTAACTTTTGTACCATAATATTTGCGATAATGTTTTCCCCATAAACTTTTAAATAACCTACCTTTTGAAACTTCATTTTCTGAATATATAGATGCTTTTACTGTTTTTGGATTGTTGTCACTAAAGTGATATTTTTTATTAATTTTTGTTGGTTTATGAACTTGAGTTTTAAAAAGTAAATTCTTTTTTCCATTTAATTCGTTGAAATAATAAACCCAAGATGCTCCGTTTTTAAATACGACTAATTTTGCGTAACCTAATCCACCATATGAGAATTTACTACCATTGATTAATCTTGATGGAGACGTTTTTGATCCCGATCCACTTACTATTTGAGGCTTGTTTTCTTTTACTATGTACTGTAAATTATGCTCATGACCAGAAACAAAAATTACTTTTTCAGATTTTTGAGAAAGAGTAACTATTCTTTTTTTCAATTCCTGATAAAATGGATTCATCATATCCTGAGGGGATATTCCACTTGTCTTTCTAATTAAATTAGCTAAAGTTCCTAAAACTGGTAAAGGAAATTTATTATTTGCAGGATAAAACTGTTGTTTAAATGAATATTGTCCGCCATGAGATCCATTGCTAAACATTGGGTGATGAAGTGCAATTATAGTAGTTTTTGTTTCATTCTTTTTAATTAGACTTTCAAATTCCTCAAAAAAGTGATGTCTGGATTTTATGTCACAATTATCGTTCATTGTTGGGTTGTCATCCCAGTTTTCTAAATACCATTGCGTATCAACAATAATTAAAACAACCTCTTCAGAAATATTTATTTTTTTTAATGGACATCCATCTTGAGGTAAAAAAGCATTTTTATCATTTAATTTCTTTTTAATATAATTCTCCTCTCTTTTTAACCCTTTTATTCCATTATTGTAATAGTCGTGATTTCCTGGAATAAAGATAGGTTGGCCTTTAAAAGTTTTAACCAAATCAATTTGTGCATTTAATCGATGCTCTGATAGTTTTCTTTTCGGATGATCCTTTTTTGGTAATCCTTTTTCATATAGGTTGTCTCCTAAAAATAAGACAGTTGAATTTTTAGAAGCAGTTAATAATTCTTTTTTTAGCAATCTAAAATGTTTTAAATCTTTTCCAAGCTTAGCATTACCAGCATCACCTATTAAATAAAAGGTATGATCTATTTCATAATTAGATTCTGAGTTTTCAATAGTAGCATCGTTTATAAATTTTTCAGTTTGAATGTTGTAAGAAGCACAACCACTGTATAAAAAGCTGAAAAAGAATGATAAAAGAATGTAGCTAAAAAATCTACTCATTATTTATTTGTTTAAGTTATAAAGGGTTAAAAGTACGTAAAATTATGTACTTTTGATTTCACTTTAATTTTTAGATATGTTAGAAAATGAAATTTTGAAGGAAGCAAAAAGTTATGTTTTTAACCTGTTAAAAAGTTCTCTTCCTTCACAAGTTGTTTACCATAATTTTGAACATACCTTGCAGGTTGTGGAAGCCGCAGATGAAATAGCACTTGCCGAAAAAATAAAAAAAAGTGATATGGAATTATTGTTGCTAGCGGCATGGTTTCATGATACGGGGTTTATTAATGGATACGAAAATCATGAAGAAAAGAGTAAGCTAATAGCCAAAGAATTTTTAAATAAAAAAGGATATCCAGAAGATAAAATAGCTGCTATTTGCAATATAATAGGAGCTACTAAAGTGCCACAAAAACCCTCAAATAAATTGGAGGAGATTATATGTGATGCCGATTTATATCATTTAGGAGCAGAAGATTTTAAAGAAAAATCTAATTTGTTACGAAGTGAGTTTGAAATATTATGTGGTAAAGAACTAACGACTATTGAGTGGTATAATGAAAATGATAAATTTCTTTCAGGACACAAATATTTTACAGATTACGCATACAATAAGTTAACGGCTCAGAAATCTGCGAATTGGATAAAAGTTCAAAAGGATAGAAAAAAGGCTATTGCAAAAAATGAAGAAATACTTCAGAAAAATAAGCTGAAAAAAGCCGAACTTAAACGAAAAAAAGCCAAGGATGAACGACCTGAAAGAGGGATTGAAACTATGTACAGGGTAACCTTAAAAAATCACATAAAATTAAGTGATATTGCCGATACAAAAGCAAATATTTTACTGTCAGTTAGTGCTATTATTTTATCTATTGCGTTATCTAATTTATTTCCGAAATTAGATAAGCCTGATAATTCATATTTAATATATCCAACCTTATTTTTCTTATTTATTACCGTATTAACTATGGTTTATTCCATTTTATCCACGCGTCCAAAGGTAACTTCAGGAAAATTCACCCAAGAAGATGTTGAAAATAAAAAAGTTAATTTATTGTTTTTTGGAAATTTTCATAAAATGAAATTAGAAGATTTTCAGCAAGGAATGAGTGAACTTATGGCCGATAGAGATTATTTGTATAAAACCTTAATGAAGGATTTGTACTTTTTAGGAATAGTTCTAGAAAAAAAATACAGGTTGTTAAGAATTGCCTACACTATTTTTATGGTAGGAATAATTATTTCTGTTATAGCTTTTGTTATTACCTTTGAAATGATGCAAAATGCCGGTTATGAATTTTAAAAGATATTAATTCAACGTATCGTTATTAACAACATCCATTATTACATCTAATGTGATGTTTTTGTCAGGTAAATTTTCATAGTTAACACCAACTCTTAAGGCTTTTAAACCTGAGATTCCTTGTAGATCTTCCAAGTCTAAATTTTCAACGGTTTCATTTAAACACTTATTTGATTGTAAGTATTTAATATATTTCATGTATTCAGAGGCATCTTTATTTTGGCTGTAAACAATAGAGATTTTGCCAGGTTGAGTTAATCTTTCAGTCGTATTTTTTATATGAATTTTATCAATACGTTTTTTAATTATTTCATATCTAATGTTGTAAGCTCCATCAACATCAAAACGTTTTTCATCCATTCTAAATTTTATAGAAAGAGGTGTATTATGAACTAATATTAGAGAAGTTATTTCCAAAGGATGCTCTAATTTGTTTTTTAAATTAAAAGCAATGTTTTCAACCTCACACATTAACTGTAATTGCCATAACCTAAGATTATTCAAGTACATCTCGTTATAAGTGTTATTTTTAACTAAAGATTGCCCAATATACATGTTGTAATCTATACCATCTGTTTTGTAGCGTTCAAAATAATGTGGAAACATATTTTGAGCTTCAATTTGTTTGGTGTCAATAAACTTAGCTAATTCTTCATTTAATGTGTTTACACTTTCTTCATATTTCTTTCGTTTATCATAAACTACATGAAGTTCAGAATCAATATAACTCATATATTGAGCTATATCTTCTTTTAGTTCTGAATCTAGAGTTTTTAAATGGTTGAAAACTGGATAAATATCTTTTTTCAAAAAGTCGGTTAAACCAACTTCATCACCAGAATTTAATCCATTCTTAATATTATGTAAACACTCATCAATTCTGTACAATAAATCATTGTAAATTGGTAAGTTATATAATTTATAAGCTTTTCTAATTACGTCAGAAGCTAAATTTAATTGTTTTACTAAATCTGCCTGAATAGCTGAATTTCTTGCTACAGATGAACCCTTAATATCACTTTGTCCATATAAGGGTATGACATTTTCAAAAATGATATCTTTTAAATTGATATTAGACTTATTTGAAACCTGAGATTGAAATAAATATTCTTCAGCACGATCATAAAATTTCCATTTTACCGTAGGATGAAGAGAGGTATAATTTTCTTGGATTACAGATTCAAGTTTGTTTTCAAACTCTTCCATATATCGTTTAACAGCTACCTTAAATACAGGAATAACATCTTTAAGTTTATAGGCGTTAATAGAGTTTAATTCATATGTATTAGTAGATACTAATTCTAAAACTCCTAAAGAATCTTCATTCAGTTTAAGAGGAACTAAAATAATACTTTTAATATTTTGACTTTTTAATACATTGTAAAAACCATTATAGTTAGTGTTTTTACCATATTCTTCAATATCAGAAATAGCAACTAATTCATGTTTTTTAAAAACCTTATCTATAATCCCATCACAGAAAAAACCATTGCATTCTTTTGAAGTGCAGTCGGCTAATTGGATAAAACTTTTTTCGTCTTTGTAATTTTTAAATTGAACACCATTATCATTTGAGTGGTAGGTTGCGAATCCCAATTTTAGAGTAGTAGATCCAAATAAATTTGAAATGCTTTGTTCTAATCCTTCAAACCCATCTTGATCTTTTCGAATTAAATTTTCTTTAAGGTTTGTTATAGCTTGATCTGCAGTAACATCAAACAAATTCATAATCCCAAACCCTTTGAACTCGTAACTGTTTGGAGGAAATTTTTCTTTCCAAATATCAATATTATTAAAGTTGTCAAGAAGTACTTTAACATCTTCATCAGTAATTGGAATTGTGTTTTTTAGAGGTTTAACAGTGAAGAAATCTCCATTAAATAAGGTTCTGTAATGTTTAGTTAAACCCGTATTTATATCGGGAATATCAAAATAAAAAGGTCTTCTAAAATCAATTTTAACATTATAACAATAAGCTAAAATAAAAGTACAAGCTAAAATATAAATGTTGGACTCATCAAAATTTCGAAGTTTAAATTTATAATTTTCTCCGGCATTGTCTAAAATTTGCTGAAATCGTTTTGACAATTTAAACGTTGTAAACTCAAAAGGAATACTAGCTGCTTTTATTTCATTTGATTGTAATAAATCAGGAAATAAAACATCAAGTACCTTGTTAATTTCCTTGTGGTATTTGTTTAAATTGTTGAAATCTTCAAATCCATCTCTTAAAATGGTAAGATCTTGGTATTCATCTAATAATTTTGAAGCTGAAGGTTGCAAATAATTTCCATCATCCTCACCAATTTTTTCAAGGTGCTGAAATACAGGTTCAAAACTAATTTTAAGCTTTAAAGGCAGATCTGTACTTTTTTTATAGTCAGAAGGAATTACTCTCATTTAGTTAGTTATTAAGCGTTTAACCACATTTGTCGTTTAAAACGTTACAAAATTACGACTTTATTTATAATTCCTAGTTTCCAAAAGCTTTATAACTTAAAGGAATAATAGTTTTAAGTGTATTATTGTAATTCTAAAATATTAGTTGATTTAGATAATCATATGATCACAAAATAATTAAATTGTAAAAAAATATTTTATTCAAATAAAATATCATCCATTTCAATTTTTTTATTTTTTATAAAATCGAATAATGTTAACCTTCTTAAGGTATAATAATCTACCCAAAATTTTTCTAAAGATTTTATATACTGAAGTACAGCTTTATCTTTTTCTTCTTGAGCTAAATTTAAATCTGTAATAGTAATTTTTCCAATAATGTATCTTTTCTTGGTTATTTCATACCTTTTAATAGCTATTTCCTGAGCCTTTTCTGAAGTTTTTAAGAAAGTTCTTTGATTTGCCCAGTTCATAGTATGCAAGGTAATTTCTTGTTCAAAAGCCTGATTTTCCTGCTCAATATTGTTTTTTACTAAATCTAAATTTGCTTCTGCCATTTTACGTTTAGATTTAGATACTCCCCAATCGAATAATGGAATTTCTAAGGATGCAGAAAAATATTGCTGCTTGTTATAGTTTTCAAATAACTCGTTAAAGATTTCACCTTGTTGAGATATCCCAAAATTTGCGTTTAAGCCTAATTTTATCTTATTACTTCCCTTTACTCGCGCTAATTCTTTTTCAGCTTCAAGTCTTTTTCTACGAAATTCGACAACAGATTTTCTGTTAGAATAGGCTTCTTTTAGAGCCTTGTTTAGTTCTACAGGGAAATCAACCAATCCTTCAGGTGTTGATAATTCGATGTTTTCCGTATCTAATTCTAAATATCGAGCTAAATTTTGAGAAGCTCTTTTTAATGAAATAGTATTAGTAGTTACTTTATTTCTTGAATTTAAAAGAGCAAGTTCCATTTGAAGTAAATCATTTTCTGCAATTTTCCCCATTCTAAATCTACCTTGTGCTATTTTGAATAAAGTATCTTGATTGGACAAATTCTTCTGAGCAATTTTTAATTGCGATTGAGCTCCTAATAAGTTGAAATATTTTACACAGGTATTTAAAGAAATATTTTCCATATTCTCAACAAAATCTTTCTTAGATTCTTCAAAATATAGCGGCTCAATTTTTTTGTCCCATCTAAACGCGTTGTAAAAAAGAGAATTCTGATAGTAACTTACAGAAAATGGGGTGACAGAATATCCCGAACTACTATTGTTTCCATAAATATTAATCTTATCTAATTGTGAATTTATTGAAAGAGTCCCACCAGTATATGGTATGTTTTGCGATATTGACAAGCCACCATCAATTCTAGATTGGTTTTGATTAACAAAAATATCTTCACCTAAATCATTGGTAATTCTTCTTGTTGATTTTGAAAATTCGGGTAAAGTAGCTCTTAATTTGAACTGAGGTAAAAAACTTGCTTTATAGTTTTTAAATCGCCAATAGCTTGCCTGATTTTTATTTAAATTAATTTTATATTCTGGAGATTTACTTTGAGCTAATTTAATAGCATCATTTAAGGTTATTTGTTTTGATTGCCCAGAAATTATCAATGGAAATATGATGATAATTGTTAATATGATCTTTTTCATTTGTTTGAATTAAATAAATTATTGAAACCTGAATTTCCTTACACTTTAGTAAAATGTTTTACTCATCTCTAATTGCTTCAATTGGTCGTTTTTTAGCAGCTGCTCTGGCGGGAGCGATTCCAAAAATTAAACCAATAAATATCGCAACAAAAAAGGATAGTATTATAGAGTTAAATGAAAGTATTGTTTCTATTCCGGTCGCAAATTGAATAATATAGGCTCCTAATATTCCAAGGAAGATTCCCATAATTCCTCCTCCAACACTAATTAATACGGATTCTGATAAAAATTGAAGAATAACATCTTCTTGTGTGGCACCAATAGCTCTAACAATACCAATTTCCTTGGTTCGTTCTAAAACTGAAGCTAACATAATATTCATAATCCCAATTCCACCAATTAGTAATGAAATGGCGGCAATAATACTTAACACAATATTAAAAATTTGCTTTGTTTTTTGTTGTTGTTTTAATAGTTGGATAGGAATGGTAATTTCAAAATCCAATACATCATTGTGTTTTCTCTTAAGCATTCTACTTAAAATTTCAGCAGTTGCTTTTAACTCATTAGAATTTGAAACCTGAACAGTTAATTTATCAATTTGGTGGTAATTTCCTCGGGCTATTCTTTTTTTAGGACCATTGTCTTGACCTCCCATTATAATCATTCCACCGCCAAAATTTAGAGGTTTATCACTAATAATTTTTCGATCTTTATAGCGTACTAAAAATGTTCTTATTGGAATATAAATATCCTGATTTAAATCTCGAATACCTAAGTTTTCCTGGGCTTTATCAGAAATCAATTTTTCTTCAATAACCCCAATTACTTGAAGCCAAACATCTTTAACTTTAATTTGTTTACCTAAAGCACTTTCACCTGGAAATAATTTTTTTTCAACTTTTTTACCAATAACACATACAGGTAATGAATTAATGGATTGAAATTTAGAAAAGTTTTTACCCTTTTCAAGCTGAATGTTGGAAATCTGAAAAAACGAAGGAGTTACCCCAATAAGTTTAACTGAGTTTTGTCTTCCGTTATTAATAACATAAGTGTCTAAAATTATTTCAGGACTTATGGTTTTTACCGTTGGAATATTATTAGCAATGCTTTGAACATCTAATAAGTCTAGGCCTTTGGATATTTTTTTTGATTCAAAAGCACCATCTTCATTTGATTCATCTTCTGAATTACCATCTTCATCAGGTATTGGAGTAATTACAATATTATTTACACCAACTAATTCTAATTGAGATAGAATTTCTTTTTCTGCTCCATTTCCTATTGCAAGCATTGTTATTACTGAAGCAACTCCAAAAATAATACCCAATGCAGTTAAAAAAGTCCTTACTTTGTTAGTTTTTACAACCCTATAAGCTTCACTAAAATTTGATTTTAGCTTTTCTAAAAGTATTTTATCTATCATTAGTTTATTTTAATAGCGTTATACTTTTATCATCAGTATCTTCAGGTTTACTCAAATAGATTACATCATTTTCTTCCAGACCTTTTTTAACTATAACAATATCGTTGTTAGATTTTCCAAGTTCAATTTGCTTTTTGTTGATTGAAAAGCCAGATTTCAAATAGACATAACTAATTGAATCTTTTGCAAAAACCGATTCTAATGGAATTGTTAGTACATTATCTTCTTTATAGGTTAATATTCTATTAGAAGTAGTCATTCCTGGTCGTATATTATCGTTGGTACTGTTAAGTTTTATTAATATTTGAAACACTTTTATATCTGAACCTCGTTTGTTTTCTCCAACATTGGCTACACTTGTAACAACTCCTTCTAATTCGATGTCAGGAAATGCGTCAAAACCAACTGTAACAGGTAAGTCTTTTTTAATTTTTCTAATATCAACTTCATTTGTAAAGGTTTTTGACTCCATCTTAGTTAAGTCTGGTAAACTTGCAATTGCAGGATCCCAAGGGCTAATTGATGATCCAACTTTCCTTTTAGTACCATCCCAATTTTTAACATAGGTTACCATACCATTAACTTCAGAATAAATGGTGAATGATTTTTGAAGTTCTAACAAAGCGTTCAATTTTTTTTCAATTTTTGATACTTCGGTTCCAACTTCAACCATTTTGGCATTTGCTTGTCGCTTTTTAATGGAATAATTCTCTTTTTTTTCTTTTAAATCTCTTTGAGATTTTTCAATATTATTTTCTATTTTTTTTATGGAAGCAGGTGGTTCATAAGTTGATTGCTTTAATTCTAACTTAGACTCTTCAATTTCAAACATCAAATCCTTTATTCCATTACGCT
>Ga0193953_1000094_pt1 | contig 48105 bp, 40 predicted proteins | sample BB_4_MG_FD_140325 | JGI IMG/M metagenome (GOLD analysis project Ga0193953, IMG submission 140325) | Microbial mat bacterial communities from the Broadkill River, Lewes, Delaware, United States - BB_4_MG | ecosystem: Environmental > Aquatic > Freshwater > River > Microbial mats | place: USA...
CCCTTCGATTCGGTTAATAATGCGGTGTGGATCCATGGGGTGATCTTCCTCAGGCCATCCCACTAAAATACAGGGACCATCAGGTTTTTCGGGAGAGGCATGAACCTCTAAAGTGGCATTGCTTGTTTTTTCAAGGTAGGCCTGCAATTCATTAGCGGCTTTCACTACCTTGTCGCCGGCCTTTTCGGGGATGGCAATTGTGTAATGCGATTGCCCATTGCTGATCAAGGTTACCTGGTTGGATTGACAGCTACTTACTAAAAATGCTGACAAAATCGTTACTGCGATAAAAAGGTGCTTCATATAAAATGATTTTTTAGTGACTGGATTAGAGACCTAAAAATAATCTAAAAGGAGAGACACTGCATGGGAAATCAGGGGAAGTCATGTGCAAAAGCGGTGGAGCTATGTTTAAGCGGATGGTTGATAAGGGGGCCACTCCGGCTGAATAAAACAAGTGGAATCAAAGCTTTTTGTGGTAATATGGGTTTTGGGTTTCATTTTCCAGACTGTTTAATCCTTGTTAAGTTGGATGTTTTTGTTAAATTGGTATTGGTTTGTATGATAGGTGCTGTTTGTGGGATGACTGTCACATACAGGGCTGTAAGAGATTTGTGAGCTCGTCGCCTGAGCGATAGTGGTTATTGAATACATTAAGACTTAATATGAAAGACAGAATATACACTTTACTAATATTTGGATTAACGACTTTTACAATATTTGCTCAAGAAACGACTATTGATAGTGTTTTAAAAAATGACTTTTTAGAAGCAGGTTGGAAGTTTTCGAAGCTCGAAAATAGATATGTTGAATTTGAATTATCTGACATTATTTGTTCAACAAAACAGCAATATAAAATCATAAGACGTTTTGCAGGCCTGTCTGATAATGTTACAAAAACTCATTATTCTCTTGTTAGAACTCAATTTGAGGATACAACAAAATTATTGACATCAGAATATAGAGATACTCCAAAACCAAATCTTAGATGGATTTCATCAGATTATCTAATTTATGAAGAACGAGAATTTTCTAATAACAAAATACATCTTAGAAATTTGAGGACAAATGAAATTGAATTTTCAGTTTCTGGGGTGATTCCTGTAGATTCAATTGATTTTGAGAAGTTCTTCGATGCGAAGAATAAAGTATTAATATTCTTTCGCTATGCAGATAGCGAAAAGAAAACTATTCCTGATTTAATGAGTTTCAAATTAAGTGAAAGAAAGGTTGAAAAATTAATAACTTTTGACACCCCGTTTGACTTTGAAATCCCAGTTGTTAAACTAGATTCTGAGAATAGAAGCTTAAAGGTAAAGAATGGAAATTTTTCTATGCATGAATTGCAAGAAGTTGAAATTAAATACTAATAACTATAAATCGTTTATAAGTAGGTCTTCATACAACTAAAATGCTGTGAGATGACACCCACATACAAGATTATAAAAATGAAATAGATCAATCAAACCTGATCATCATGAAAATAACCCCTTTATCAATAACCACTAAAACAGGTAAAAAAATACTCATCCGTGAGGCAAAACTCTCCGATTCCAGTAGTCTGATTGAATGTGTCAAGTCCTATCTGAATTGTGATCAAATCCCTTTGACCCGGGAGGAATTTGAGGAGATGGCCGTCAATCATACCGATTGGATCCGGAAGTTTCTGGACGGGAAAAATGACTTACTCTTAGTTGCCGAATACCAGGGCGAAATTATCGCTAACATTGATCTGACAGTAAGTCGTCGAAAGATGTTGTGTCATGTTGGTTACATTGGTATGGGCGTGCATGAAGACTGGCAGGAGCAAGGCATTGGTACCTGCTTGCTGAAACACCTTTTGGAATGGGTAGATCAAAACAGAGCCCTGGATGCGGTATGGCTGCAGGTGTATGCCAATAATACGGCCGGGATAAAGCTCTATACTAAACTGGGTTTTGAAACCACCGGTACGCAACGTAACTTCATTAAAACATTATCCGGGCAGTATATTGATAACATCATCATGACCCGCTACAAACACCAAACAAAAGACTAAGCGAAAAAATAAGCTAAATCATTTCCGGTAGGAAGAGACGATCAATAAGGTGGTGCCGGGAAACTAGCTGTTAATATCAGAACCGATGAAGCGACTTATTCAACTATTAATTGGACTTGCTTGTGTTGTTTATGCCAATGCACAACAACCAGATTTTACTTCTTCAATACCCCAATCGGAAAGGTATGTCTCTGAATTTATGGACGCACACCAGGTCCCTGGCATGCAAATAGCCGTTTCCCATAAAAATAAACTAGTTTGGTCGGATAGTTTTGGTTACAGTAACCTGGAATTGGAAATACCCGTCACTAAGCCATCCAAATTCCGGATTGCCAGTGTCTCAAAACCTGTTACGGCGGTGTTAACTGCTTATCTCTGTCAAATAGGTATCCTTGATATTGATGCCTCAGTTAATGACTATTTTAGGGAGTTGTCAAATGGTAGATGGGATTTCACTGTCCGGCAATTGATGTCGCATGCAGCCGGTGTTCGGCACTACCGGCCAAGCGATGTTAATCAGGCAAAATATCATAGTAGTATCGCAGATGGTTTTCACATCATTGTCAACGATTCCTTGTTATATGAACCGGGGTCACGCTTTAGTTATTCCAGTTATGGGTATAATATCATAGCCGGATATATTGAATGTGTCACAGCCCAACCCTTTGGTGATCTGGTCATGGATTCGCTTTTTATACCGCTGCAAATGGTGCATTCGGCCATTGATCATCCTTACGAAATAATTCCCAATCGCACCTCAGGCTATCAATTGAGTGAGGAGGGGGAAGTGATCAATGCTGCGTTTTTCGATAACCGCTATAAAATTCCTGCCGGTGGGATGTTGTCCACTGCTGAGGACCTGGTGTTGTTTGGAAATGCTTTATTATATGGTGATTATTTGTCGACAGAAAGCAAAGAGCTACTTTTTACACCGTTTGTCTACCGCGATGAAAAGGAGAGTGATACGGGGTTTGGCTGGGTCACCACAGTTGATGAACAGGGGAATAAGTTGTATGGGCATTTAGGTGGTATCACCGGAGGCTGTGCAGCGATCATGATTTATCCGGATAAAGAGCTGGTCATTGTTTGGTTAGGTAACCTGGATGCCGACTGGTCAGATATCCCTACAAAAACCGTGGCCAACTATTTTTTAGAAGCCATTAAGTAGAAGCGTTGAGTCCTACGTTTTGTACGATTCGTTGACGTTTGTTAAAACAAAGGAGGTATAAATCACCATGGACTCACACCCAATGAATAAATTCGAATTTCAACATCACCTTTGAATATTCAACCAAATCGGGAGGTGAGGCAAAAGGTATATTTGCCTGGGATGATAAAATCAAGTTATATCGATATTGTTGGTTCGAAAATTCTGGTAATTATTCAGAAGCGACTTGTAATTTTTATCACTGATGAAGTCATCACTATGAACTGGCATGATTCGCTATTTTAATCTTTTTCCAGGGGATAATAGTAAATAGTTGGGAGCTACTATTAACACCAAAGAGCATTCCAATAAAGGGGATTCTTTTGATCACCAGCTCGTAAGTTACATAACAAACCAGAAAAGTAGCCAGGTTAATAAGCAGGAATTTCACAATGGCCGGCAATTCCAATGGTAATATGACCAGAGAAGCCAGGTACAAATACACCATGTGGATGATGTAAACCGGGTAAGCGGCTTTGGATAAATAGCTAAGTGTTTTCCCAGGATGATTTAAATAGCGGTACGCCAAACCAAACAGACTGTATATCCAAATAATAGATTCGATCGCCAATAAATAGCCGGGGGCTTCCAGGTCGTAGACCCTATAGCGAACAACAAACAAAGTAATGGCCGCCAATAAGTAAGTCCATCGCCATTTTAAAATAGTGTCCCAGAATGTGGAACCACAGTAAATGAACAGGTAGCCAAACAGGAAAGCCAATAGGCCTAAAAAAAATCCATGCCAGCTATATGCATACATGGTGAATATTTCCGGATTAACGATTACTGTCTCAAGAATAAAAGGAATAATAACAAGGATTATGCTCAAAGGGTATTTAAATAGCTTGGTGAGTAAGCGCTGGATTATACCTTCAGGTTTGTGTTTCAGGTAATAGAATAAAGGCATTAGGAGCAGGACATAGGCAAATATATTACCTAAAAACCATAAATGACCAATGGTCAATGTATATGCTGGTTCCTGGTTATAGTATGAGAGCCATATTAGGATATGAAGCGGAACGATAACTAATACGCCAAAAATAAACGGGATCAGTATGCGTTGGGTACGTTCTGCGATCAGTTGCTTCCAGTTGCGTTTCCGCATGGCAAAACAGACACCCATACCCGATACAAAAAATAGAAGGGGAATGCGCCAGATATTGACCATTGCCATCGTAGTCCATAGGCCGGTGAGTGGTTCGTTGTTTTGCATAAAACCGATGAATACTCCCCAAGGTTGGAAAACAATAGCAATGTGATAGATTAATAGGAGGAATATGGCGATGACTCTCAGCCAATCAATATCATATCTTCTGCTTGTTGAATTCATGGTCATGCGTATTAAAACCGTTTTTTGTAGGACAGGTCTCCGTGCTCTTAAAAACCAGAAACCTGATTAGTATTAATAATTCGGGGAGTAGGTGGAAATTACTTTAACAGTTCAGCGATCATTGGTCGTGTTCGTTCCAACTCGTCGTAATCCAGTTTAATACCCAGAGGTCCTAGGTCCTTGTTTATTTGCATATAAATTGGTTTCACAGCGTCGAAAGGAGCCAATACTGATTCAAGTGGCGTAGAACCATACTTATTTCGAAGGTGCTTGTCGGCTCCGGCATCCAATAACAATTGAACAATATTCGTACGACAAAAGAAAGCCGCCGTATGTAATGGTGTGGATTCGTCGGCACTGGTCATATTCAGGTCAGCACCGCTTTCGATTAATAGTTTTGCAACTTCAGTGCGGCCAAAGGTGGAGGCAATAATAAGGGGAGTAGAACCGTATTGATCTTTTGCATTCAGATCGGTTTCGGCACTCACATGTTGTTGCACCACTTTTAAGTTACCCATTACTACGGCTGTGTGAATATCCATGGAAGGAGCATTGACCTTTTCGTTTTTGGCAGTTGTTGTAGCATCTGCTGATTTGTTTGCGGTAGTATTGCAAGCTGTAAATGTTACAAAGGCACCCAGCAATACAACTGATAATACCATTAGGGAATTCGTTTTTAGCGTTTTCATGATGTTTAGTTTTTCCCCTCTTAACTTGTTTCGAAAATGAGGGGTGTTTTTTCAACTTATTCTGATAGTATAAAGGTCCGTTATATGGTGATGCAACACCTATCATGAATCAAGCGGATGTTATTAAGTTTGTAACATCTTTTGTAATTATGACGCATCAGTGTAAATTATGATGCAAGCACTGGAAAAGGTAATAACCAGATGTATTGAGTATAGCTGGTTATCATTCACTATCTCTGAATATAGTTGGTGGTATCAAAACTCAATTTAACATCCAGGTGTATTAGATAGCGATAAATTGTTATCTTTTGTCCATCTCATTTCAACTATTAAGTAATAAGTAAATAGGAATATGCCTGACTCAAGTAGAATAGAAAATGATTTTTTAAACAGCTTAAAAGAATTAATTCTGGAGAACCTATCCAACGATAAATTTGGTGTTTCCGAATTGGCCGATACTGTTGGCATGAGTCGATCAAATTTACTTCGTCGGATACAGAAGCATACTAGTTTGTCGGCTAGTCAGTTTATCCGACAGGTACGATTAGAAGCGGGCATGGACCGGCTGAAAGTAGGAGCATCCAATGTATCCGAAATTGCCTTCGAGGTCGGTTTTAGCAGTGTTTCCTATTTCATCAAATGCTTTCGCGAACAATATGGCTATCCGCCGGGTGAAGTGGGTCGACAAAAGGAGGAACTGGCTGAAGAAAAGTGTATTGATGTCACTGCTTATTCGAGTAAAGCCGCGAGTACTATTCAGAATCCAGTGGATAGCTCAGCAGTACTTACTTCCCCTGCCACGAATACAGATGATTTCCCAAATCGAAAATTGCGCAAATTTATTTGGTTAGTAATAGCAGTTGTTGTGGTTCTGGTTACTTATGCATTGTACTTGTATGGTTGTTTTAATCAACCTTCTGCTAAAGAATTAAGCGCTGATCATATATCCAACCAACATTCTATTGCCGTATTACCTTTTATCAACGACAGTAATGATTCCACCAATGTGTACATCATTAACGGATTAATGGAGTCAATTCTTAATAACTTACAGAAAATAGAAGGTTTGAAAGTGATCAGTCGCACTTCGGTTGAGAAATATCGAAAGTCATCCAAAACAGTGCCTGAGATTGCCAAAGAGTTAAATGTAGCCTATATCCTTGAAGGGAGTGGCCAAAAGGTGGGGAATAAGATACTGTTGAATATTCAGTTGATTGAGGCGCATGGTGATGATCATTTGTGGGCCGAGCAGTATAATCGTGAGGTGAATGATATTTTTCAGTTACAGATTGAAGTCGCACAGAAGATTGCAGGGGAAATAGAAGTAATCATAACACCTGCTGAAGAAGAACGTATTAAGCAAAAACCCACAGATAATTTAGTCGCTTACGATTTTTTTCTGAAGGGTATTGATTATTTGAACCAGGAAACGACGGAAGGCTTACAGGCTGGAATTCCCTGGTTGTTGAAAGCCATTGAGGAAGATGAGGAATTTGCTGCGGCTTATGCAGCGCTTGGTCTGGCCTACTACTATCTGGATTACTATAAGGCTGAAAAAAAGTACCTCAAAGAATTAAATTATTATGCCGATAAAGCTTTGTTATATAATCCGAAGCTCGCTCATGGACTCACAGCCAAAGCGTTTTATTATCAGAGCGTGGGCGATTTTAAGCAGGCCGTTATTTACCTGGAGAAAGCATTGGAGTACAATCCGAATTCGGATCTGGTGATTAATATGCTTTCCGACTTGTATACCAATCACATTCCCCATACAGGCAAATACCTGGAGTATGCCCTTCGGGGTGTGAGCCTTGATATAGCCTCCAAAGATTCCAGTACCGCCAGTTATATTTATCTTCACTTGGGCAATGCTTTGGTTCAGTCAGGATTTGTGAACGAGGCGCTCCATGCTGTTGATCAATCACTGGAATATAATCCGGATAATCTGTTTTCGGTATATGTGCGGGCGTATATTTTGTATGCACGCGACAGGGATTTGCTAAAGACTAAACAACTATTGCTGGATGCACTGGAACGGGATACTACAAGAATCGATATTATCCAGGAAGTAGGAAATGTGTGCTACTACCTTCGCGATTATGAAAATGCATACAAGTATTTTAGGAAGTTGACAGAGCTACGTAAAAAATTAAACCTAAGTATCTTCGAGCACAAGAATGCAGAGATCAGTTTTGTGTTTGGTAAATTGGGGTATACAGAGGAATCAGCACATTATCTGCAACAATTCAAACAATTGGCCGAACAGGATACGTCTATCTATGCGCATATGAATATGGGATTTTACATGGCTTATCAAGGTGAAACAGAAAAGGCCCTTGAACATTTTCAATTATTCGCTGAAGAAGATAACTACATGTATTGGATACTTTTGTTTTTAGAGATGGATCCCCTGCTCGATGGTGTTAAGGAGCATTCCGAATTTATTGAGGCTATGGATAAAATGAAGCAGAAGTTTTGGGAGAAGCATAAAGAGATCAGGGTCACTCTTGAAGAGAAGCAGCTTCTGAGGAGTTGGTAAGAAGACTGCTTTCTGTGGTATTAATGGCAAGTCCCATCACTCTGTATGATGGGTTTCTGTTTGAAGGGTGCTTGATTGTTACTGTTGTAGGTAAAAAATGGGCATCAGGACTTCAGATGCATAAGATTTACTAATTTTGTTTGAATACAATCAGTTGCCAGGCCTTCATTCAATGAAAGAATCATGAATGGAAGTCCGCTTAAACTAAGATATGTACTGCTATAGATCATTTTCTGTGGCTGTTCAGAGTTGCATCAATAATATATATAACAAATGCTATACACAACTAAGTACTCTGTTTTATCCGGCCAATTGAAAATCCTTTATTTCATTGTATTGGTATTGTTTGTGTCATGTCATCAAAGAAAAGATAGAAATCAGAATTTAGAACCTGAGGTTTCTTTGAGCATTCATCGCAATGACAGCACAAGTTTAAGTGCTGAACTTCAAGAAGTGACTGATTCTATGCAAACGAAAACAGGCGTTTATGTATTGGAAGATGGGGCAGGTGCCATGGTATCACGTGCCTGGCTGTCTGAATATGCTGAGCAATCCATCGATGTGCAGTACTTTATCTTCTCCACAGATAATGTGGGACTCATAGCCTGTGATTATTTAGTGAGAGCGGCAGATCGTGGGGTGAAAGTCCGCATTATAGTGGATGATATTATGGTGGACACAGATATTGAGGATGTGTTAACCCTGGATTCGCACGAAAATATTACCATTAAAATATACAATCCGGGTGTTAATCTGGGTAAGAACATCTTTGGTAAGATAAAAAAAATAGCCTTCGATTTTAGAGGTGCCAACCAGCGGATGCACAATAAAACCTTTATTGTCGACGATCAGGTAGTTATTACGGGCGGTCGGAATATTGCCGATGAGTATTTCGACTATGACCATGAATACAATTTTAGAGATCGCGATGTGTTGTTGCTTGGGAAAGTAACCAAGGATATAAGCGTTTCCTTCAGCGAGTTTTGGACCAGCCCATTGAGTGTGCCGGTAAAAAAGTTAAGTGATGACTTGCCGGATGGGGCCAGTAATGCCATCAAATTTAAAAAGCTTCGCGCATATGCGAGTAATCCCGAAAACTTTTGGCCACAGATACGAACCCGAATCGGAAATATACCTCAAGCTTTTAACTGTATTCAAGAATCCGGTGATTTGGTTTGGGTAGATGATGTCCGTTTTGTTTCAGACAGGCCCGGTAAAAATGATGGTACAAATGGCCTTGGAGGCGGAGGTGTTTCTACCGATAAATTAATTGATTTGGTGAAAAATGCCAAATACACTCTTGATATTCAAACGCCTTATTTGATTACCTCTGAACTGAGCCAGGATCTTTTTAGAGCTGCTGTTGAACGTGGGGTTCAAGTTCGAATTCTAACCAATAGTCTGGCATCCACAGATAATGTGGAAGCCTTTAGCAGTTACCAGACCAATCGGGAACACTTGCTTAAAACCGGTGTTAAGATTTATGAATTCCGGCCTGATGCCTTGGAACGCACAAAGGTCATGACTGGTGAATTGCAAAAAACATTGGATCATGTTCCGATTTTCGGATTGCATGCTAAATCGATGGTGGTAGATGGGGATATAACTGTCATTGGTACATTCAATTTGGATCCTCGAAGTGCCAATATAAACACTGAGTGTGTGACGATTATTCATTCTCAAAAAGTGGCCGAAGGGGTTTTAAGCGGGATGGAGGAAGAGTTTAAACCTGAGAATTCCTGGGAAACAACTTTGGAATTTAACCCTGACCACAAAGTAAGTTGGATGAAACGCCTAAAAACATGGACAAGGAAAATCCTTCCAAAAGAAATTTTGTAGGTTTCAATAATGTTTTTTTGTAAATAGAGCAATCATTTAAATTGCAATAGTTAAAATGATAAAAAAACTCACCATCCTCCTCGGTAGCCCGCGTAAGCACAGTAATAGCAGTTTCCTGGCGAAAAAAATGGGTGAATTGCTACACAAGAAAGGGGTTGAGGTAGAAGCATTTTTACTGCATGAGATGGATATCAAAATGTGTATCGGCTGCGAAGGATGTCAGGGGGAGGAAAGCACTGGTTGTATTCTTCATGATCAGATGCAGGAAATTTATTCATCCCTGCAATCTGCCGATGCCATACTTTTAGCCTTTCCCATTTATTATTGCTCCATCAATGCACAGATGAAAGTGGTCATCGAGCGATGTTATCCATTTAGAAGGAAAGGTCTTTCTGACAAGACGTTGGGAGTTGTCGTTACCCATGCCGAGTCAGGGGCAGCCAATGCCACTCGTATCATCAAGGAAATTTGCGACTATGGCAATATGACTTTTGCAGGTAAGGTGGAAGCTGAACTGCAAGAAGAAGGCGAAGCTGAAAAACAATGGGTGAAGTTTAAAACAGATGTCGAAGAACTGGCAGATGACCTATTAAAGTAAAAGATGTTGTTGATGCCTTTAACACAAAGGTTGGCAGGTGGTTTGAATCATACGGATCGATAGGAATTCGCTTGTGTATTTTGTTCAATTTGAAACCATCCGGTCAGGAGGAATTGATGGTAAGAACGCCACGCTATTGGATCTCTCAAGTGATTAGTGGTTATCGATGAGGACTATGAATTTTACACTTGAAATTTTAAGGTTTATTCATTCTCCGAGATTCAATGATCGCAGAATATTAATGGATAAGAAAAGGGCGTTCTTGATCTGAAACGCCCTCTTCTCCAGCTGTCCTTTTTTTATATAAGAATTCCATATGTTATTATTACCCTAGCTTATTTGCTGAAAAAATATTATCTTCAATTTTTTGTAATGTTTTCAGAAATCGTTGCTGCTCTTCTTCAGAGATATCATGGAGAGTAATAGCGGTAGATTCTTCCCAGCACTTTGTGATTTGATTTTTTATTTCCAATGCCTTGGGGAGAATAAACAGGTTGCTTTTTCTGCTGTCAATTTCACTTTTTCGTTTCTCCAGGTAGCCTGATTTGATGAGTTTATCAGCTATACGGGTTACATTCGCGAAATCTTTCTTAGATTTTGCAACTAATTCGCCAATAGATAAACCATCTTCGTCCCATAAGTAATACAATAATACCCACTGATCCGGTGTTATTTCCAGTTTGTTTTCCGCAATTATCCTGAAAATCTGTCTCTTTAATAGGGTGGCAACGGTTGCAATGCGGTGATTGACGGAATGATCAAGATTAAATTCCATGATTAATCCTTTCTTTTACTTTACTCCAGGCTTTCGTATCATGCAAACAACATTCATTCATCGTATGGTACATTTCTTTAAATCGGGACATTGGGATGGCAAAACTCAGTACATTAGCTTCTACACTTGGACGTACTGATGGGTCAAATAATCCCATAAAGGTTCGCTTGCCATTGACTCTATTCTCTTTAATAACTTGCGAAATGATTGAACTACACCCTGACCCAAAGGGAACAGAAACAGCGTTTTCATCATTTGTGTCATACAATGTCCAGGCAACAAGGCCTGTTAAAACATCAGGAGTGGCAAAAATAGTAACCCTTCAACCTGGTTTAATTCTTTCACTTTATCAACCGGTGCGAAATTAATATATTCTCCCGGTGCTTTGGGAAGATGAAGACCGTCAATAAATTCCGTTACCATTTCAGGTGTTTTCTTATAACGCTCTTTGTGTGATACAAATTCAGGAATAAAGGGGGGAGCATCCGCAAAACAAGTATAAACTCTTCCTCCAGGACACGTTATTGATTCAGCATTCAGACTCATCACTTCTCCTTCTCGTGCCTGCTTCAAGGATTCAATAAAACAGCCACGTGTTTTTTCAGGATTTGATACCGGATTAGATGAGTACCAGAATACAATTGGTAGTTCAATATTTCCAAAGGCTTTCTTAAAATTCGCTGTAAAAAAAATTGTCTCCATGATAGGTTCTCTTTTTTGTTTGTCATGACAAATATATGATATTTACTTGTCGTGACAAGTAATGAGGAGTAATTTATCGGAGTGGATGTGATTTAGAACAGATTATTTATACCATCCTTTCTAATTGCCAGCAAAATAGTTGTTTTGAGAGGATGGTTGAATTTGAATATCAAAGCGATATCCGATGGCTATCTTTTAAAACAGCCATCGGATGAATTTATGCTGTTAGTATTGCTCATAAATCCATGATTGGCACTTCGGAAAAAGGGTTTCAATCAGAGCCCCTGTTTCTTCCGCCAAATGATTCACGTCTGGTTTGATGTATTGCAGCATCGGTGCAATATCCGGCCGGTTGAATTGTAGCTCTTGCCACGAACGATGCCCCAGGATCAAGAGGGCAAACAGATCGGATGGTATACAATAAGTATGGGATACTTCCTGGTCTGATCCGATACTAATCGCTTTTAAATGACCTTTTTCCCATTTCAGGTCGATTTGTTCACCATACAAATCCAGTCTTACCGTTTTATTCCATCCCTTGAACGATGAATTTAACACCCGTCGCTCCAGGATCGGTTTCATCTTTTGAAGTAGGGAACATTTATTGATAATTTTGATTTGCCAGGCATAGGAGAGACCGGGTTGAACTCCCTTTTGAATGGCCCATTGGGCAGCAATGGAATCATGATGCAGGTTCAAACGTATATATGGCTTCTCCTTCTTAATAGCTTCCCTTTTTGCAAAAGCCATCAAGGCTTCCATAGCCGGCCAGCTGATTTGCTCACTCACTTCACTGATGATGAGACCATATCCAAACCCCGTATAGGGCATTCGTGCATAATAGTGCTCACCCTTAGGATGTTCAATGATCCAATAATCTGCACCATACTCCGTTTCTTTGCTGTGAGTCAATAGGTAGGCCCATTGATCCTTTGGACGGTTCACTGACAGAAAATACTTTTGCCGGTATAACTCATCTTGTTGCTTTAAAAATGGAATATCCTTCAATGTGGCTTCCCGAATGACATAATCTGTTTCACTTGACTCATCCATCAGGTGTAGTGGTATTTCCATGTGGTTTTCCAGTGGTACGCAATAGTGGTATCCAAATTTATGATAAAAACCTGGTATGCCCTGAATCACTGCCAGGTCATAGTTCTCCTCTTGTAATCGATGGTCGAAACGGTGATTAAGGCGTTTCATTAATCCTTTTCCCTGGTGATTGGGATGTGTACCAACGATGCCCATCTCAGCTACTTTTAGAGGGATGCCGGCCATTTTCCATTGCCAGGGAATGAGGGCAAAGGCCGAAACGATGGATGTTGAAGTGGGATCCTCGGCTACGAACCAATGATCAGGTTTTAGCCCGGGGAGATGGTGACTCATCACTTCTGCTAAATCACCTACATTTTCAGGATGAAAAACTTTGTTAAAGAGTGGTTTTAGTTGATCAATATCATTTTGATCGTGTGCGTTTCGTATAATATAATTTATCATGGTAATTTTTAATTATTGGTTGAGAAAGACCTTAAGGTTTTTAAAACCTTAAGGTCTAAATTCAAATTGCTAGACCTTACCAGGTTTACCCTTTTTCATATTTTTGATTAGGCGGGATAAATCCTTTGATTTGCGTTTTTTATCCAGTGTACTGGCCGCATAATGATCAGCTTCGCGTTTCAGCTTGAGGTAACTATTGTAAACCGATTCATTCAGTTCATGGTTTTCAACTGCTTCAATCACAGCACAGCCAGTCTCACTGGTATGGCTGCAGTCATGATACCGGCAATATTGCGCTAACCGCTCAATCTCACTGAAAGTGGAAGCCACAGTATCAGTGTCATCCAGAGCCAATGCAAATTCGCGCACGCCTGGGGTATCAATCATCAGACAGCCATTGGGCAACAGAAACAATTCACGACTGGTAGTGGTGTGTTTGCCTTTGCCAACCGCCTCACTCATAGCATTCGTTTTTTGTAGCATTTGATGCGAGAGCGCATTGAGCAGCGTACTTTTCCCGGCACCTGAAGTTCCTAATAATACATAGGTCAAGCCTTGCTCCATAGCGTCTTCCAATTCCCGGAGGCCTTCTCCTGTAATGGCACTGATTCCGTGTACTGTAACGTCAGGTATTAATTCTTTAATTAAGTGAATCTGTTGAGTGGATTCTGCAGATAGATCCATCTTATTTAAAGCGATAATTGGCTTTATACCTGCATCTTTCAGGCCTACCAACATACGTTCCAGGCGTGCCGCATTAAAATCCCGGTCTAATCCCTGCACAAGAATGGCTACGTCTACGTTAGTGACCAATACTTGTTTGCCGCTTGTCTTCCCGGGAGATTTCCGGGCTAATACTGTATGACGTGGCAGTACTTCTGTGATGATTCCCATGGGATCGTAGGGAAGAAGCAACACCCAGTCGCCGGTATGCGGGAGTTCTTCCGGCTGTTTATTAAACTGCAGCTGACCGGCTAATTCACAGGTATATTCACCTGCAGCAGTTTGTACGATGTAATTGGTTTTATGAACCGTCATAACCCGACCGGGAATCATCTCTTCCGGATAATTGCTTAAAAGTTGATTTAATTCTTTATTCCAGCCAAATGGGTATAATAAAGTATTCATGATATACTGGTTTGAGTATTCAAAATGTAATCCTAAAGGATTTTATAAGTTAAGAAATAATCAGCAGGAGACAGGTATAATACTACAAGCCATATGATAATACAGCTTAATCTCTACAGGTATGCTCAAGAGTACCTGTCTTTACCCGACCAGTATTCGGGTGTTTTGGTATGAAGTAGTGTTTTTTAACATCCGGTGTAAAAGTAGATGAATATTTTTAATTCTGCGTATAATTTTTGAATTATTAGGACATCCATGTGAACTTAATTTGCAAGCTATAAAATGTGAGATTAGATATGAATGATCTGGTGGATGGCATTTGATCCTTGCAAAATCTATATGGTTGTAGCGTTTTTCAGGAAAAAAAACGGGGTGGAGTTAAGCTCCACCCCAGGTTATTGTTGATGTCCTTTCAGGATAATGATTGATTAGATAAGTATGAAGTCTATTAGCGTTTCCACGGAATACGTGAGATACGTATACTCTTAAGACTAAGATTAACTTTCAATTCGGCACGGATGTGATCACGTAGTTTAACCAGCTCTTCATGTTGGTGCATGAATATAAGTTTTTCGTTGGCAATAGAAGTATTTTCCGGTTTATCCGACATGACAAAAGTAGCAAAAGTCTCTGCAAAGTCTTCACCCGGATTGGTCGCTGCGTAATCACTCACAAATTGGGTACTGTGTTTTTCGTAAAAGGCATACCTCTCTTCTTCCGATTCTACTTTGATGAATTCATGCCAAATGGGCTCCCAGAATTTATCGTAAAACTTATAAAAGTATGAATTAGCCCGGGCACAACCTTCTCCGGTAAAATAGTGAGAACAGCTGTTTTCATCAATAGTGGCATCCACCTGTGAAATATTCAGGCTTAGTATGTGACCGAATTCATGAATAATGGTATAAAGGAACTCTTTATTATTATCGGGTTCACCATTTGAGTAAGCTAAGTTTAGGGCTAGTCCAAACTGCCATTGACTTAGGTCCTGCTTTATTTCAGAAACATATCCGGCAATTTCTTCTGAACTAAGGATCATGAATTCACCAACGTACTTTCTATAGTCCTGAGGAATAATACGTTTTGTGAGGTCCCATAATTTCTGGTGTTTCGCTATTGCTTTTTGGATTTTCAGGTCCTCACCGCTTACCTCGTAATCTTTGATTTTTTCAAGTTTCTCATCAGTTACTTTATAAAGCGTTATTTGACCTGATTCTTCTGAGTTTTCGGTTCTGTCCTTTTCTTCTGTTTTTTCTGTTACTGGCTTCACAGCCGGATCATCGTCTTTTTCGCAACCAGTCAGGAAAAGGGTTCCTAAAATAAGTGAAAGCGCAAATATCCAGGTTTTTAATAGTGATATTTCCATCAGGCTATTGAATTGATAATGCTTCGAATTTTTCAATTTCATAATACTCGGTTTTAATTAATAGATGAATTATGAGATACAACTTCGATCTCCCTCTTATTTAATAGTTTGTATTTAATGTTCATGGGATTACAAATAACCTGCATGACACTATCCAGGTTATTGCTTGATAGGATTCCGGTAAAATACCTGTCGGAATAGTCCGGATGCCTGATGCTGATACCAAACCGTTTTTCAATGGTGGTAAATACATCATTAAGTGACTCATGGGAAAATTCCAAGGTAAAGCTCAGCCATGCGGGATGATTTTGTAGTTCGAAAGTAGTCAGGTGCCAACCATGATTGCTTAAAATGGCAGCTTCTCCCGGAAAGACATTTTTTTGAAAATGAGTGGTATTGCTGTGAACGCTCACTTTTCCTGTGTAACAATGTAAGGAATAGGTGGTGTCACTTATATGCACATTGAAACTGGTTCCTAATACCTTTATATTGGCAAGTGCTGTTTCAACTTCAAAATCCGGTTCTTTTGCCACTTCAAAGAAAGCTTCTCCCTGTAATTTGATGGTTCGTTTTATTCGCCATTCACTGGGTTGATAATATATTTTACTGTTTTTATTCAGGTATATTACAGAACCATCAGGAAGCATAATCTTTTGAATGGAATGGCTGGTCTCATAGCATTGAGGCGCATTTTCGTGGATAATGGTGATGCTCATTATCAGGATGGATGCAGCTACTAAAGATCGCCTGATTATGGCGGTTAAGTCACTCGCTTTCTCTTTAGCAATATTAAACCAGAGTTGGATAAATATCAGACGTTTGTTTTTTGTTGCCATTACAGAAAGGAAGGAAGTATAAGCAAGAAGGTGTTCACTAACCTTGTGTGGTTGGTGTCGAAGCTTATCTCGCAATTTTCTGTATAACCTTTCCTTTTGTGGCATGATGTGAACCGTGTTTGTGGGTTACTACAAACAACTGTCAAATTACCCTACCGCAAGTTTAAATTTTTTTAGGAGTATGGTGATGGTGTATCGGCATTATACCAGCATAATTTGATATAAGTGGTTGGCAGGGTGTGTGATATAGAATAAGAGAATACACATTGGAATCTTTAGGATGGAAGTAGAAAAGGATAGATTTTTACCACCATCATGATACGATGAAGGTAAAAAAGAAAGTGTGATACCAGTGGTGTATAAACTGAAATTCCATTGCGCTCAAAATGAAAATTTGAACACAATGGAATTATTGAGTAACACTATGTGAAATAGTGTTTTTGGATATTCCGATAGTCTCTATCTTGAGATTTTTACTTTTTTATTACTATTTTTTGAGTGTAAATACCTTTTGAAGAGTTAATTCTTATGAAATAAATACCATTGGTAAAGTCATCCGTACGAATGGCGAAGTTATTTAAATCAGCTTCTTTTATATAGTATACCAGTTTTCCATGGACATTAAAAATTCTCAGCTCAGCTTTTTTTCCAGGTTCTTTCCATTGGATATTTAGTATGGAAGAGGCAGGATTTGGAAAGATGTTATAATTAACGGTTGTTTCAAGATCTTTGGCAGATGTCGCAGTGTTTTTATATAAATCTGTTCTCCAAAGTCCTCTTCCATAAGTTGCTGCATATAGTTTGTTGTCGGCAAAATTAATTTCCAGTTCATTAATCATGACATTAGGTAACAAGTTGTTATATAGTTGCCAAGCCGATAAATTATCATTGATGTAATATACCCCATAGTCCATACCTAAGTAAAGGCCGTTATCAACTTTATCCCACACCAGGCATAGTGCACTGAAATTAGGTAAACCAGTATTTTTTACCTGCCAGGAATCACCTCCATCAGTAGTTATATAAATCTTATTGGATGATGTTGTTGCAATGGCCACTCGATTGGGGTCAGTGGGGTGTATGGCAATGGAATTGATATATCCTGTGAAGCCTGATATCTTGGACCACATTCCTTCGCCGGTGGTTGTTTTGTATAACTCATAACCAAGGGCAACATACATGACCTTATTATTGGAAGCGGCTATTTTTAAATGATTAAGATTTCCGGAAAAAATCTGAGATATAGCTATCCACTTGTTGCCGCCGTCATCCGATTTGTATACCTGATTATATCCGGCATATATTCTGTTTTCTTCTATGGGATCTTGCTCAAAGGGAGTGACCCAATTTCCTTCCAGTTCATTTTCGTTATTATCCAATGGCGTTACATAGTAGAAGGAGTTGGCTCCATCTTCCGACTTGCAAAGTATACCTTCTTGCATCGTTCCATAAAAAATACTGTGATTGTTCTTATCAACAAAAGATTCCATTCCATCAGCACCTAACCAACTTTTCCAACTTCCGTTTACATATGCCGAAGTGCCATTATCTTGTGCGCCTCCTGAAATAATTACCGGATCTGTATTAGATAAGCCTATTCTGTAGAATTGATGGATGCCCATACCTGTCGATAAATCTTTGTAATAGTCAGCATTTACATTAGCCGTATTTTCACAAACAAAAACGCCGCCGTCTGTTACAACATATAATTCATTCCCAAAGTACGCCATGTCGTCTACATCTGCGTGGCAGTAGCCGATATTGGAATAAGACGCATTATAAGGTATCCAATCCGAAGTAGCGGTAAAAGAGGAACCACCATCAATTGATCTGAACGTTAAAATCCCTGCGATGTGTACTTCATTAATATTGTGGGGCGAAACAGCAATGGCCATGTCTCTGGGAGCCTGGCCACGACTATCATCTGCATCTATTGAATAGCCAAAGTAGTTTTTATCGGCATGGTTTTTCTTTGTGAAATTGGAGCCATTATCAGTGGAAACATATAATCCTCCAAACATGCCGTCCTTTTCTTCTAATACATAGATAGTTGATGCTTCGTCTGGAGAAACCCCAATCATTTTTACGCCACTACCAAAAGTGCCGGTTATTGTTGACCATGTTTTACCACCATCGTTAGACTTATGGAATTGACTTCCTGTTGCATAAATGGTATTGTAATCACCGGGCTTAAATTCTATATCTAATCCGGTATAGTCATTGGTCACTTTTTGCCAGTTACGACCTCCGTCTGTTGATTTAAATATTCCGTTGTACGAACAAGTTGCAAATACTTTGGATGGATTGGTGGGATCTATAAGTAGTTTGTTGACATTTCCAAAATGACTAAACGTGGCCACTTTCGTCCAGGATGCTCCTGCATCATTTGATTTGTAGATAATGCCATTACTGGAACCCCAATAGAAGACATTGGAATTTGTTGGATCAATGGCCAATGCATACACCCTCATATTTGAAAAATTGTCACACAGTGGCGTCCATGTTTTTCCTTTGTTACCGGATCGCCAAACACCTCCGGTTTCTGAACCAACTATTATATGGTTCGGATTTCTGTTATCAACAGAAATGGAAGTAATACGTCCTACCCCTGGATTATAGCCACTTGTAGCATGGTAACTTACCGGTCCCAGCGCCTCCCAGCTTCCGGTTATTGAGGCACTTTTTAGTCCATTCTTGTTATTGATCTTGTTTAGTTGGTTTAATTCTTCAATATTGGAAAGCTCATTTTTTAAATGGCCTTGTTCGTCTTGCAGACGGATAGCGTTATATTCCCAGCGTTTGAATTGCTTATAACCGGAACCTTTTCCTTTTCCCTTTATTGTGAAATAGTTTTCCGCTGATTCCTGAATTTCTTTCAGTGAATAACTTCCGGAACTAATCATTTCTTTGTACTCCTGTGCAATACTAATTGTAGCAGAAAGCATGCAAACGAGTAGAAGTTTAAGTTTCATAATCAATGGATTTTATATTTTATTGAGCGGTTAAATTAGTGTATTTACTTTTGAATAACTATTTTTATGTAGCAATACGCTTGCTTTCCAGTAATTATCCTACTACAAACAACTCTTAAAATACCCTACCACGTTTTTATAAAATTTTTATTAATCAGCATTAAATGAGTGCTTTGTGGAGACACGAATGGCGAATGTTTCAGAATTTTACATTGATGAAGAAAACCGGTGTAAATGCAAGCGAATTGATATTGGCGGTGATGACTTCATTATGCTCGTCATTGGCGTAATAAAACTTCTTACGGACACTATTATTTTGATTGTATACATTGATAAGCGAGACTCCTAATTGCCCCTTCAAACATTTTGCTTCATAGTTATACACGCCGGCCAGATCCAGTTGGTGAGTGGCGTTCAGGCGCTTGCTATTGGGGGCACTGAGATAATCCTTTTGCGTGAAATCCGTATAGGGTCTTCCTGTGAGATAGCTCCAGATATATGAGAAATGCCATTTTTTATGGCGGAAAATCCCACTTAGTTTTACTTGATGGGGCTGATCAAAATGAGAAGGAACTGTATTGCCTTCATAAATACTTTGTCCCTTACTATAGGAATAGCTTACAATGGACGTGTATTTGCGGAAATTCTTTTTTATGAGGATATCTAATCCTGCAGTTTTTTGATTATGTGAAAAATAGGTGAATGTCGTCTCACCTGCTGGTTCATCTTCATTTCGGAAGATATAGGATTCCGATAAACCCTTACTTTTCCGGTAGTATAGCGCTACATTTACCAGGTAGCCATTGCCTGAATAATCAAATCCTCCCTGAAGTTGAAAAGATTCAGAGGGATGCGTACCTTCATGGCCCAATACCCAGTATTCAGTAGTATTACCCAGCTCGTCGTATTGTGTGGTGGTGGATAGAAACTGGTAATAATAGCCGAATTCGGCATGCACTTCAATGGCCGGTTTGATTTTATAAGCGACAGAAAAACGGGGTTCCCAATAAAGCTTTTGAAGGGGTGAGTAATAGGTGGATCTGAGGCCAGTGGTCCATTTAAAGCTGGCAGAGGGATGATGATCCCAGGAACAAAAAATAGCACTCGTATTACCTTTCTCATCAATCGTTTCATCAACCCGATAGGAGGTGTCATAGGCATCTGACGCCAGATAGGAGTAGCCAATATTGTAGAGATGAAAATTGAATCCGAAATTGAGGGTGTTTCGATCAGAGAAGGTGCAATGACTCTCTTGGTTAATATAAAGGCCTTCTACCTGATTGCTAATGTCGGTTTTAATATGAGAAATGGAGTTTGTGGTTTCGGTGGGTTCTTTCCAGTAATTTGAAAAGTTACTTTCATTTGCAAATCTGGAAGCACCTCCGTTGAACCGTGAGTTAAAACGGCTGGAATATTGTTTGGTCCATTCCAGGCTGATTCCATTGTTCTTCCAGCTATCGATGTTGTTTAACCGGTATACAAAGTCATCTCCATCTTCATCCATGGTATATTGGAGCTTATCATTGCTCTGATAATAGCTAATCGACATGGTTTCCTTCACAGAAGGATGATAGGTTAATTTGGAGTGGTAATCACCAAAGTTGAACAGTGGTGTGATGTCATAGTCATTATTTGGCCCGGTGCCCAATGATTCATTAATAAAACCTTTTCCGCTTTGATCAAAAAGATCCTTAAAAAGATATGTTTCGGCAAAGTCGGTGTATGATCTTCTGGCTGAGATTATCCAGCTTAATTTAGGGGAGAGGGGCAGTTCGATCAAGGCATTTGCACTTAGTAAATTAGCTGTTACATCTAAAGCCGGTTTTTGGCGGTTACCAGTTTTTCCGGTGATATCGACTACGCCTGCAATACTGCCTCCATAATTAGCCCCAAAACCACCCCGTGAGATTTTGATGTTCTTAACGTATTTGGGGTTGATGGCACTGAAATGACCAAAGAAATGATCCAGATGAAAAACCGGAAACCCATCCAGCATAATCAGGTTTGAGAAAGGGGAACTTCCCCGTATAGAGAGACTGCGAGACGATTCATTGGTAGTGTTGATACCTGGTAAAATACTGATGGCACTTAGAATATCTTGTTCACCAACATTGGGAAGATAAGTGGATTGATAGGGGTTGAAAACCAATTGATCCCGGGTTTTTCCTTTTTCCAGGATAGCTACTTTTTCGGCATGAATGGCCACCTGATGGATTACTTTGGTGGTTGGTGAGAGGTCCAGGTGTACCATTTCTGACAATTGCGAATAGTCAAGACACGTATCCAGTAAGGCATACCCCAGGTATGTAAGCTTAATGTTTACCGAGTCATTGGTTTTAATTTGACTTGTGAAGATTCCCAGGAGGTTTGACGAGGTCCATGTGGTATTGTTGATCAGGATATTGGCAAACGGCAGTGGCTCGCCGGTAAATTTGTCTGACACGAATCCCTTTACCTCTGTTATGTGAGGATGTTCCTGAACAACACAGGGAATAATGGTGTAGGTGTCGGCAATAATCCGATAACAAAGGTGACTGCCCTTAAGAATCGTATCAAGAAATTCATTGATGGAGATATCCTTCACATCTATTGAAACACTGGTTTGGCTGAGCAATTCCGCATCATAGGCAAACTTCAGGTTATATTCTTTAGCCATTTGCACGAATACAACCGGAAGTTTTTCTGATTGAGTAGTATATGATATTAATGGGGAATTGTTTTGAGCTACAATGCCAGGCAAAGTAGTTATCAATAGCAAAAGTATAAATCCCTTTAATTTCATTACAAGTAGTGTGAATCTTGTCCTTTTTGCTTTGTGGCTATCAATGGTCGGGTTGAGATTAATGTAATCGAATAATCTTATCGTCCTCCTCCTTCACAATGGAGAAGTTGATGCCCATGGGTACACATACCAGTTCTAAAGCAGTGGTCAGGTTCTCATCCGTAAAGTGACCTGAGTAGTAACGACTGGAGATATCTGTTTCTATTTTTACCGTATAACCAAATTGGCGCTCAATCTCATCAAACACTAGTTGAAGAGGTGCGGATTCATAAAAGAATTGTCCTGCAAACCAGCTTTTGGCATGTTCCGAATTCAATGTATATTTAGTTGTAAATTGATTGTCTTCGTTTAATCGGACACCCTCATTGGCAATTAAATTCACAGATTGATCGTGCCGTGGATGGGTGACATTGACTTTACCCGAATAGCAATCAACTGTGTAATGATTTTGTCGTGAATAGACGTTAAACTCTGTTCCCAGAACCTTTACGGTTCCATTAACTGATTCCACCGAAAAGGAAGCGCCGGGTGTTACCACAAAAAAAGCTTCGCCATCCAATGATACTGCACGCTTTGTATCCCAATTCCAGGTGTTTATCTTGAGTGTGGTACCAGCATTCAGATAAATCAGGCTATTGTCCGGTAAGGTAATAGTCGTTTTTTCACCAGCCAGGGTTTGGTAAGTTGTAGGGCGGACAATCAACAGGATGAACACAACAATAGCTGCTGCAGCGACAGATGTTGTGCCCCATACCAACTTTTTATAACTTCGGTGCTTTGGTGCCCCATCCATTCTTTTTTCCAGATCTTGCCAGGCATGAAGTTTTGATTTGTTCCCTTCCACCTTTAAACTACCAGCTCTTTTTAATATTTTATTATTGTCCATAAGCATTGTAAATAGTAAGGGATTAAATTTTCACACTCAGCTTTTCACGCAAAAGCGTAAGTGCTTTATGCATCTGTTTTTCTATTGCTTTAACACTCACCGACAGATTCTCTGCAATTTGAGTATAGGTCTGTTTGTCAATTCGGTTCATCAGGAAAATAATACGACATTTTTCCGGCAATTCACCAATGGCGCCCTGTAATCGTTGATCAAATTCTTTCATTTCAAGCAGGAATTCAGGTGTTTCATGGAAGCTGTTTTCATTATTGGCGGTTGTAAACTTGAAATGTAACTTCTCTTTATTGTATTGATTGATGAAATGATTTTCGGCAATTTTATAAAGGAAGGAGAGCACACGCTTTTCATCTACTTTCTTGCGGTTTTCCCACAATTTCATAAATACATCCTGCGTCAAGTCTTCGGCCTTATCCATATTACTGGTTCGGTAAAAGAGGAAGTTTCTGATCTTTTCATAGTGAAGATCAAATACTTTCTCAAACCATTTTTTATCCCGTCTTTGAAATATTACTGATAATGTCATTCCCGCTTTGTGTTTCCCTGATGCAAGTATAGTGAATTAATATCGATTCCGGATTTTTTCAGACTTTGTGTATCGGGCCTTAATAATTCAAAGTTAGTTATTATTTTAGAGAGCATGTATTTTAGTAAGATAGGCAAAAATAGGAAGGAATTACTTGTTAAAATGAATAAATGTTCATTAATTTGTAACATGCGTGCAAAAGATGAACAGAAGATAGGAGCCATATATAAGGCCACATTGAGTTTGACTCAGCAGATGGGGTTTGGTGGCATTACCATGGCGCGTATTGCACGGGAAGCGGGTATTGCTACCGGTACATTGTATATCTATTTCAAAAATAAAGAGGAATTGATCAATTCGCTGTACCTTCATTTAAAACGGCAGAAAGCGAAGAATTTTTTAATGGATATGAATTTTGCTAATCCTTTAAAAGTGGTCTTGAAACAGATGTTTACGAAGATGCTGATAGGCGCAGTTAATGAATCGGCTGAATTGGCATTTCTGGAGCAATACCATCGCTCGCCATTTATTGATGAAGCAGTGCAAACGGAGGCCATGCAATTATTTCAGCCCTTCTTTGACATTATAGAAAGGGGGCAAAAGGAATTTTTAATTAAAGACGTGAAGATGGATCTTATTTTGGCCTATTTATCAGGTATCATGCATGAGTTTTCGGCATTGATCCAGGATAATCACATGCCTTTGAATGATGATACATTCGATCTGATGTTCAATATGGTTTGGGATGGTTTGAAGACCTAAAAAAATTTACAATAAAACTGAACAATTATTCATTTTAGAGGTTCCTCTTATCACGAATGAGTAATTTTTGATTCTAAAAAAATAAAACAGAGTACATTGAAAAAGAAAATGATGATAGCACTTGGAACAATAGCTGTAATTATACTGTCAGTAGTATTATACATGACTTCAGCACCGCAGTTAGGCGGTAAGGTGAATGCTGCCGTTAAAATGCAATTGCAAAAATCATCCCATTACAAGGATGGGAAATTTGTGAATTTGGTACCAACACCCATGCCGGCGCCTAATTTTTCAACCATGGTGGAGTTCTTTAAAAAGGGAGAGGGGCGAACTCCGGAAAAAGCAACGGTAACAAAAGCATTTAATGCTAATCAATTTATAATAAATCAACATTTGGATGATATTCAATTTAGCTGGTTTGGTCATTCGTCAGTGTTGTTGAAGATGGAAGGTAAAACAGTGCTGTTCGATCCGGTCTTTGGTGAACGGGCGTCGATGGTTTCTTTTGCAGGTCCTAAAAAGTATGAGTATTCCAATGATGTACAGGTGGAGGATCTGCCAACCATTGATGCAGTATTTATTTCGCATGATCATTATGACCACTTGGATTATCCCACTATAAAAAAATTAAAGGATCGGGTGAATCGTTTTTTTGTGCCATTGGGCGTAGGTGTTCATTTGATGCGCTGGGGTGTACCTCAGGCACACATTGTGGAGTTGGATTGGTGGCAGGAAGCGGTAATGGATGATTTTCGCCTGGTACTATCACCCACCCGACATTTCTCAGGACGTGGCATCACTAATCGTGACCGTACTTTATGGGGAGCCTGGTCGGTGATTGGCAATCGATCGAAAGTCTTTTTCAGTGGTGATTCAGGGTACTTTGATGGTTTCAAGGAAGTGGGTGAAAAATATGGTCCTTACGACCTCGCTTTTATCGAATGTGGCCAATATCATGAGGAGTGGGCTAACATTCACATGATGCCCGAAGAGTCTGCCCAGGTGGGAGAAGATTTGAAAGCCGGAAAAGTGGTCCCTATTCACTGGGGAAAATTCACATTAAGCCTGCATCAATGGACGGAACCTATAGAGCGTTTCCTGGCTGCTGCGCAAGAGAAAAACTATCAGGTGATTACACCAATCCCTGGCGATGTCATTGTGCTGTCAAAAGCCTCTAGCCGTAATTGGTGGAAAGCACCGGAATTACTGGAGGTAGCTTTGACGGAGCAAGGCGTACAATAGGATTGCAACTGTACCAATTTATCTTGTTGGTCAAAAATGCCCTCTCAACACCTAAAATTACTAAATCCTTATTTCACATTTTTACAAAACCATTTACCTGTTTTTAAACAACTAAATACCATGAATATGACTCATATTGATAAAACAAAGCCCGTCATGATTACCGGTGCCACCGGATATGTAGCTGGCTGGATTGTGAAACGTTTGTTAGGAGAAGGGTTAACCATTCATGCACCGGTAAGAAACCCCGATAATAAAGAGAGGCTGAAGTATCTGGATGCTTTGGCGGACCAATCGAAAGGTGCCATCAAGTATTTCAAAGCAGATCTGCTAAAGGATGGATCCTACGATGAAGCGATGAAAGGCTGTGAACTGGTGTTTCATACCGCTTCACCATTTATCAATAAAGTACAGAATCCCCGACGTGATTTGGTCGATCCAGCTCTATTAGGGACTCGAAATGTACTGGAAGGAGTAAACCGTAGTGAATCGGTTAAACGTGTGGTACTAACCAGTAGTGTGGCGGCCATAGTGGGAGATGCCCGTGATTTTGCCACTTATCCCAATGGTGTTGGAACAGAAGAACAGTGGAACAATACATCAACCATTGATCATCAGGCTTATTCTTTTTCTAAAACCGTGGCTGAAAAGGAAGCCTGGAAAATAAATGAGCATCAAAACCGGTGGGATTTGGTCGTGATCAATCCTTCATTGGTGATAGGTCCGGGGATCAGTCCCTTATCCACATCCGAAAGTTTTAACCTGGTGAAACAGATCGGAGATGGCAGTATGAAGATGGGAGCGGCTGATTTTTACATCGGTGTAGTTGATGTACGTGATCTGGCAGAAGCGCATTTCAATGCTGGCTTCAAACCAGCAGCCAGAGGGCGTCACATTATTTCCGCTGAGAATTCGAATTTGATGACGCTGGCGAAAGCCTTGCAACATAAATATGGATCTGCCTTTCCGTTTCCACAAAAAAAGTTACCTAAATTCCTGGTTTGGTTAATGGCACCCGCAAGTGGTTTCAAACGCCAGATGATCAGCCGAAATGTGGGGTATCCCTGGAATCTGGACAATAGCAAAGGTATTAAAGAATTGGGTGTTAAATACCGGCCGGTGGAAGAATCAATCGTGGATTTTTTCCAGCAGATGATTGATCATGGGGTAGTGAATCCAACCTAAGTGCTAATGCATAGTTTATAGAAAATTTGATAGATATACTTCGGAATGAATTTCGGGGTATCCTATGAAAATCGTGTGTCAGAATCCCCGTTATTGGGCCTGACCATATCAGAAAAACTAAAGGAAACTGTTGCAAAGTATCCGGACAGTGGGGCTTTAGTGGCGCCTTATCAAAATTACAGGGCTACCTACCAGGAGTTTTGGAGCGAAGTAGAGCAAGTGGCCAAAGGTATTTTGTGCTATGGATAAAAAAAGGGGATCGGGTTGGTGTTTGGTCCATTACTTGTTTAGATATCCATCATTAATATACCCCAATAGTCATTGACGAAGTTTTTGTTTGTTAGTAACTTGTGAAGTATTGATTGGTAAAATGAGATTCAGTAATTTTCATGTAGTTACAAATACATAGCAAAATGAATAAGGCTATTTTTTTAATCGTATTTCTGCTGCTGAACAATAGCTTAAATCAGCCTGATAAAGATCCCCTTATTTAAAGTTTGATAGAACTTCAGAATATGGATTGGGTGTGTATCTTGAATTTGATAGTTTAACGATGTCCTACGTCTATAGCATTTCTGATAGTACTTACTATGGATTCAAAGTTGTGGGTGGGAGTGTGATGGTTGCAACAAGCGATTTTGAAGCCTCACATGAGTTAAAAGAGCCCCGTTGGTTAATTGAACTAAGTAAGAATCACCCTGATTCCATTCAGCGATATCGTAAGATATTCATAGTCGAATCGAAGAAAAGGGATTCTCTGACGGTTTTTCCGGTTGAATTTTTCCTGGGGTCGATTTTAGAATAATAGTTAATTGATTAAGTGGAAATGATATCGCTATGTTAGTATTATATACCTAATATGTTCATATGTTTCCCTTTTTAACTAAATCACAATTGGTTCGATGCTGGCAAATGCTAGGTTTATTGGGTCTTGCAGTTTGATTGAAGTCGTATATCCTAATCTTTTTAACTATCAATAAGCAATAGATGAATGGATAGTATGATTGGAATAACTATTTTTAGATGTTCATTCCATCAGGAATGTTTCATAAAATTTAGTTTAAGGTATGAGACATTTATTCAATCAATTCACTTATGTAGTAATAGTGATTGCTCTGTTCCTATCAGGTTGTAATCAGAACAACTCAAAGGAAAATCAGCCCGATTTACGATTATGGTATAATCAACCTGCTGAGAAATGGGAGGAAGCATTACCCATGGGGAACGGCCGATTAGGCGTGATGGTTTATGGCAAGCCATCTCATGAACATATTCAATTGAATGATGATTCCATGTGGCCGGCTGATTTGGGATGGGATGAACCGCAGGGAGATGAAAAAGATCTGGAAAAGATACGGGAACTTCTGTTCAAAGGGAAGAATGGGGAAGCAGACGACTTATTCGTAGAGAAATTTTCACGTAAAAAAGTAGTGCGTTCCCATCAAACGCTGGGTGACTTATTCCTGGATTTTGAGCATCAGGATATAAGCGATTACCGGCGGGAACTTAACATCAGTGACGCAACAGCAACAGTATGCTATAAAGCCAATGGGGAGCAAGTTACCCAGAAAGTAATCGTTTCCCATCCCCATCGGGCCATCCTCATCGAGGTGATTTCTGAAGCAAAAGATGGTTTAAATGGAAAGGTGCGTTTGACCAGACCTTATGATAATGGTTATCCAACAGTCAAGACATCAACCAATGCTGAAAACTGGCTGATCATGCAGGGCGAAGTAACGCAGCGCGATGGGGTGTTTGATAATCAAGCGGCTCCCATCATAGAAGGCGTCAAATTTGAGACCTGCTTAAAAATAGACAATGAAGGCGGCGAAATTCAAAGAGGTGATGATTATTTGGAACTAAAAAATGTGAAGAAAGCCACCTTCTACCTGGTTTCTAATTCCTCCTATTATTTTGATGATTATCAACAACAGAATGTTATTGACCTAAAGGCCATCGAAGACCGGGATTTTGAAACCCTGCAAAAAGAGCACATTCGTGATTACCAAAAGTTTTATTCAAGAGTCGATTTGAAGCTGAATGACAATAACGGAGATACCATTCCAACCGATGATAGGATTGCCCGGATAAAAACAGGGGAAACAGATCTCGGTTTGGAAGCCTTATTGTTTCAATATGGGCGATACCTGTTGATCAGCTCCTCGCGGGAAGGAACCAATCCTGCCAATTTACAAGGGATATGGAATCCCCACATCAATGCTCCCTGGAATGCGGACTATCATTTAAATATCAACTTGCAAATGAATTACTGGTTGGCTAATGTGACTAACTTAAGTGAGTTGAACATGCCACTTTTCGATTATATCGACCGATTGGTTGAAAATGGAAAAGTAACGGCCTCAAAAAATTTTGGTTGTCGTGGTGCTTTTATTCCCCATGCTACGGATTTATGGGCCCCCACCTGGTTAAGAGCCCCTACTGCTTACTGGGGCTGTTCGATGGGAGGTGGTGGCTGGTTGATGCAGCACTATTGGCAACATTACGCCTACACCAAAGACACTACCTTTTTAAGGGACCGCGCATTTCCGGCCATTGAAGCAGTGGCTCAGTTTTACAGTGACTGGCTCATTGAAGATCCCCGCGATGGAACTCTCATCTCAGCACCCTCTACATCACCTGAAAATCGGTTTTTTAATGCAGCTGAAAAGCTGGTGGCTACTTGTCTGGGAAGTGCAATGGATCAACAAGTGATTGCGGAGGTATTTGGTAATTATATAGCCGCGTGTGAAGTGCTGCAGGTGAAATCAGCCATACTAGACACTATTATGCAACAACGCCAACAATTGCGTCCTGGTTTTTTTATCGGAAGTGATGGACGCATCCTGGAATGGGATCGCGAATATCCTGAAACGGAGCCAGGACACAGGCATATGTCGCATCTGTATGGTTTTCATCCGGGGATTAGTATCACTAAAGACAAAACGCCTGAGTTGTTCAGTGCGGTCAGAAAGACTTTGGATTATCGCCTGGAGAACGGAGGTGCCGGCACGGGCTGGAGCCGGGCCTGGTTGATTAACTGCAGTGCCAGACTGTTGGATGGTGACATGGCTCATGAACATATCCAATTGCTGTTTGAAAAATCGATGTATAAAAATCTCTTTGACGCCCATCCGCCATTTCAGATTGATGGTAATTTTGGATATACCGCAGGTGTGGCGGAAATGCTCCTGCAATCTCATGAAGAAAATACCTTACGCTTATTACCAGCCCTGCCTTCGGCATGGCAGAACGGTCATGTGACCGGATTAAAAGCCAGGAATGGATTAACAGTGGATATCTATTGGAAGTCCAATCGCCTGGAAAAGGCCATTATCTATTCTGAGTCTGATAATCACTTCAACCTGGTGTATGAAGGGGGCTTACTGCCGCTTGAATTAAAAGCCGGTGAATATTATGAATACAAACCTTGAAAAGCTTTTGGAAGCATGTTAATGAGTTATCATATACATTGCTACGTCCAGGAGTTTTTGGGGCGTGAATAAGAACTTATTCAATCAGGGAAATTGCTTTTTTTGTTGAAGCAGTTTCCTTGTTGTTTTATTGGTGTAAGGGTTAAAGAATAAAATTGTGTAAATTTGATTCACTGATCAAACAGCATTGTTTTTAATCTTATATCCATCGATGAAATTGCCTTACACCCGACTGATCTCAAGTATTTTGTTGTTAATACTTTCACAGGTTCTATTAGCGCAGCGCCCCAAAATAGGCTTAACATTAAGTGGCGGAGGTGCTAAAGGGATGGCACACATAGGCATCTTAAAAGCCATTGACCGGGCTGGATTAAAAATTGATTACATCACTGGCACCAGTATGGGCAGTATCATCGGAGCGATGTATGCCGCCGGTTATTCGGGTGAGCAGATTGATTCCATTGCCGGAAAGCTGGATTGGGATAAACTATTGAGTGGTAAACCATCCTATTTTGATGTCAGTTTGGATGAGAAAGATGATTATGAGAATTACTCAGTCACCATTCCCCATCGGGGATTTAAACCAAAGCTGTCGACCGGACTCATTGAGTCGGAGGAGATTTGGCTCCAGTTTTCTGAGATCTTCTTTCCGGTAAAAGAAATAAAAGATTTCAATAAGCTGGATATTCCTTTCAAATGTATTGCGACGGACCTATCCACGGGTGATGCCGTGATTCTGGATAAAGGCGAAATCGTATATGCCATTCGGGCCAGTATGGCCTTGCCAGGTGTATTTCCGGCGGTTTACTACAAGGATACAAAGCTGGTTGATGGGGGTATTATCCGTAATTTCCCGGTGAGTGACGCTAAAGAGATGGGGGCTGATTATGTCATTGGTGTGAATTTGTTTGCCGGCTTGTCTAAGGCCGATGAGTTAAATTCAGTACTGGATGTGATGTATCAGATTACCAATTACCGCGATGCTGAAAGTTTGGTAGGCGAGAAGGCCTTATGTGATTTATTAATTGAACCACCACTGAAAGCCTACAACGCCGGTAGTTTTAGTTCGGTACAACAAATTATGGACATTGGTGATGATATGGGGGAGCAGTATTATCCCTACTTCAAGCATTTGGCTGATTCGTTAAATGCCATAGCGCCGACGGATTTTAATCCTGATAATCGTTTACCTGAAGATACCCCCATCATCATAGATAAAATTGAAATTACGGGACTGGAGCAGACCAGTGAATCCATGTTACTGCAAAACCTCCACCTGGAAACGGGGAAATCTTATACGGCCCAAGAGCTCAGCCAACAATTTCGGAATACTTATTCCAAGTTGATTTATCAATATGCCTACTATGAGATTATTCCCACCGTACCGGGCCATGCTATCCTGAAATGCGTCGTGAAAGAAAATGAACTGAACAGCATCAGTATTGGCCTATCTTACCATTCCTATACCAGTGCCGGATTGATTGTAAACAATACCTGGCGTAATTTATTGTGGGATAAATCGCGTACCAATGTAAAGTTGGGTTTTAGCGAGAATTGGCGGGTGCACTTGCAGCACCGTCAATCTTTTGGCCGCAATATGAATGATGTGGTGGATGTTTTGCTGAAAGCAGAACGGTGGAACATACCAATTTACTCGGGCTCCAAATTAAACTACCTCTTTAATGGAAAGCTCTTTGCTGCTAACCTGGAATACTACCACATGTTCAGCAATCACTATAAACTGGGTTTTGGGGGCAGCCGTAATCGTACCTTCTTTAGACCAACCGTTTCTACCAGCTCGATAGAAGGAGATCTGAGTCGAAACAATGTGTTTGTAAAGTCAAGATATAATTCCCTGGATCGAAGTTTCTTGCCCCGAAAAGGAAGAAGTACGAAGGTGGACTTTAGCCTGGGACTCAATCGTGAGTACAATTATGTGGCAGATGGTTCACTTGTGGAAAGCGATACGACCATTACCCCCAACGAACCATTAATGAAATTTCAAGTGAGTCATGTTGGTTATCATGCCATCAATCCGAAGCTCACCCTGTTTGAAAATGTGAATGCCTTCTATGCAGAAAATGGTACGGCAATTGTTTTCGATGAATGCAGCCTGGGGGGTATCCAGCAATTGATGAATAATCAAATACCTTTTGCCGGATTGAATGACGGACACATCAGTACCCATTCAGCAGCGTCTTTAGGAGTCGGGGCGCAGTACAATGTGTTTGGTGAGTTTTATACTACCATACGTGTGAATGGGGCCTGTTATAATTTCGATAATCCTTTTGAAGCGGATATGTTTGAGGATGCCAAGTACGTAACCGGAGGGGCCATCAGCCTGGCTTATTACTTGTCGGTGTTACCCATTGAATTTGCAGTGATGTATTCACCGGAGATGGATAAGGTGTATAATCATGTTAGAATAGGATTCGTGTTTTAAGAGAGGTGTCCGGTAAATAATTCTACAATACTCTATCTGTTCCGCGGAATTGATCCGTGTTTTAGTCCCTGTTGCAGTCGATATATAGAGAAATTTGAATATTATTGATGCGAAAATTTTCAATTTAGACTGAATTCTGCCTTTTTAATGATGTCAGTGTGTACTGTTCTGAAGATGAAGTAGTATCCCTAAAATAATGTTGAATTGGAAAAGTGCGAATACTATGCTTTGGGGTTATTGTGATTGTCTTCGCACTGAAATGTCATGATAAGTATGTGCATAACTCAGGGGGAGGTTTTGAAAAAAGTTAGGTTACTTATTTCAGGTCATCAGCCTGTAGTAAAACATCGAATTGTTAATTATAATAAGCTTAATTGAGGACAAAAATTGATTACATGATCAAGCGGATTACAATCGTATTATTGACACTTATTTTGAGTTTACACCTAACAAATGTTTTTATGAATATGAATGTTTTAATGGGCTAATTTAAGACCGACAATGCCAATGACGATCAAAGAGGCAGACAGTAATCGCCAAATGGAGGCTGAATCACTAAAAAACAGAATGCCAATAAGTAATGTGCCGATGGCTCCAATGCCCGTCCAAATAGCGTAGGCTGTGCCAATGGGAATTGTTTTTTGAGCCAACCATAGTAATGCCCCGCTGATGGTCATGCAAACAATAGCTATGGCGATTCCCAAGAACTTTGACGTCATTGTTTGAGACAGTTTTAAGCCCAAGGGCCAGCCAATTTCAAATACGCCAGCTAAAATTAAGTATATCCAATTCATGTTTTTTTTGCAAATGTAGAAAGGCAAAATGAACTAGAATTTTACAAATGATAAAAAACAACTAGCGCAGTTCTGCTCTTATTCTGCTTAGGCTGACTTGTGTAATGCCCAAGTAAGAAGCGATATGACTCAATTTCACCCTTGCTAATAAATCGGACTCTTCATTGAGCAGGTCTCTATAACGTTCCGATGCCGTTTTGATAAGGCGAGAGATTAAACGTTGTTCGGCTTCAATAAGATTGTATTCTGCAAGTTTTCGTCCCCAATTTGCAATGTGAATATCCGTTTCATATAGGCTTTGCAAGGTGATATTCTTCAGTTTATAAAAAACACAATCTTCCAGGAGTTCAATATCTTCATAACTGTTTTCATTCCTCACATAATTATTCATGGAGGCCACCAGTTGGCCCTCTTTTCCAAACCAAAAGGTCACTTCATGGCCATTGTAATTGGCATAGGCCCTTACAATCCCTTTTTTTAGGAGGTAGATATGTCGCTCAGTTTTATTTTCCCGCATAAGGATGTGTCCTTTGGGATGTGCTACCTCTTCAATATTATTTCTTAAGGTATTTTTTGACACTAAGGGCAACGCGTAGAATTGATCGAGAATTACATCTATATCCATTTTTATCGGTCATAATGAAAGGATTCAAAAGTAGTTAAAAATATAGATCATCTCCAATCCCGCTTTAGGTCTTGGCATGGATTTGCTACTATAATAAGAGCCAGAGTACCATTGATTGAATGATGTCGGTTTTATTTTTATACAAGGAGTATCTTTGGAACTGTTTTTGTTTTAATCATAAATCAATGAGACTAAAACATATTATTGTACAAAGTGTTTATACATTTATTGAAACAAAAACTAAACTTGATTATATGAAACCATTTCAATTTCAACGCCCCTGGTTATTAACAGTAAGAGGTATTGCCCTGGTGGTTATGGGGCTGGTAGCCATTCTTCAAAATCCCAATACCTTACAACCTTTATTATTGATATTTGCCTTGTTGTATGGCTTTAATATTTTTCTGACCCTGATTGAGACCTTGGTCCTGAAGCGAACCAAACTATCCGGACTTGTGCTGGCCAGTTTTATTCTGAACATCCTATTAATGTCCGTATTGCTATTGGCTTTTTCCAGGTATGATTCACCAAATTTCACCATTGAAAGGGCCCGGTCTTTTAGTTTGTATATGATCTTCTTGACATTGTTTTTCGCCTTCATTACCGATTTAGTGGAATGGTTTGCTTTGATACAGGAAAAAACACGGTTTTCATCGATTTTTTTGATCAATACGATTCTGACCTTAATGATGGCCATCTTCTTACATAGTTTTTTTGATGGTTTAAATACTGTAGAATTAAACTTATTTGGATACATGGCTATCGGAACCGGATGTATATTTTTTGTGATACATGCTCTGCTAAGTAAGGTTAGCATGTTGGTAGCTGCACAAAAGGATGCGGTGAAATAGCAGCAATTAATTTTAAAAGTTTAAGCATAGAGGTGTTTCAGTAAAATGAGACACCTTTTTTTGTGCCTGTCATCCAATGGGCGCATTTGCTATGGTTCAAAGCATTTCTGATTAACAAAAGGGTGAAAAAAGGTTTGTAAGGGCTTTTCTTACTAAAACTACCTGCTTTCAAAAATCATTCCAATAAGTTGACAAAAAAGGGGGTAGATATAAAATATAAGTGCGAGAAGATAAAAAATGTTTCCGTAGGGGTAAATAATAATGCCGTAGGTACCATGGAAAAGACTGTAAGAACGGATATTAATGGGGTAGGCACTGTGGAAAATAGGATAGAGACAAATAATATTGGCGCGACCTTCGTGGAAAAAGGATTTAGTACCGTAGATGTTGAGTAGGTAAAGAGAAAAGTCGCTACTGCGCGATTTAATCGTGTTGAGTAACTAAATTAAAATAGCAAAGCCTGGTGCCTGAGAATGGTGGCCGGGCTTTTGATTTTACTTACCCCCTGAGTTCCCCTGTCACAAGGGGATTGAAATATGGCTTTACAGGATGGTCTGTATCAGGCTGGTGTAGATGTCAGTTTTGGGCCTGTAGGGCCAAACGGTAAAAGCACAGGGTGGAGAGTAGCGTAACCCTGTGTATGGTGGTGTAGCAAATTAAGGGCTGTAGGCCCGATAGGTTTAGTATTACATCCTTATTAATTTGATCATTTACCATTAGCATACCTTTATCGGATAAGCATCCTCGCTCATCCTTACATTTTACCGGCTCAATGGTTAATGTATCCTGGTTGCCCGGATACGTGAAACGAATAGCGGGTATGACTTTACGGGCAAGGGAATAGGGGAGCCTGTAAGGCATTATTGAATGTGAATATAAAAGCGTTTATCCGCTACACAGAAATGACTCAATTGAGAAACTTAGCGTAGCGAATAAACGCGTATCGAAAAAAGTAAGCCTCTTAAGAGTGCTTAAAAATTGATGAATCGTTATTAGTATTTTATTTGGCCAGCCCTCCTGATACCTTTGAAAAGAAGACCCCGGATAAAACCGGGGCTTCTGACAAACTAATTAAGACAAACTAAAGGTTATAAGTTAACAAACGGACAATTGGTCCATCATTAAATAGGACTTTCAAAATACTTGAAATTATTGAGCTAACAAAATAATTACACTGTCTTTTTGTTAAAATGTATTAAGCCATCAGACAAGAGAGTGCCACACAGTAAAATTTAGACTTCTGACTCTCACTACGGCTCATTACCACTACTGGTTTAATGGTTCCCTGAATCAAACCGGCCAGTTCGCCGCCGCCAAATAGCATTAAGCCTTTATAAAAGCTGTTGGCTGATTCTAAGGAAGGGAAAATCATGGCATCGGCTTCGCCATTAATCGGGGTTGGAATACCTTTAATTTTCACACTTTCTTTGTCGCAGGCCAGGAATACATCCAATGGGCCATCAATGGTACAGGCAGGAAGTTGGCCCGCTTTATCCATTTCCAGAATCTTCTCATAGTCCAGACTGTATGGAAATGCCTTATTCACTTTCTCCGAAGCTCCAATCAATGCGACTTTCGGATCGTCAATACCAAAGCGTTTGGTCATTTCAACCGTATACTTCACCATCGCTACTTTCTGATCCAAATTAGGATAAGGTAATACCGCGGTATCTGAGACAAACAGTAGTTTATGGTATTTGGGTAATTCCACAGCACACACATAGCTCATCACGTTACCAGCCGGCAACAAGCCTTTCTCTTTATCCAATACCGCCTTCAGGAATTTATCGGTACCAATCAGTCCTTTCATCAATACATCGGCTTCATCGGCCCGTACCATTCGTACCGCTTCGCCAACCGCCTCTTGATGATCTGGGATATCTACAATTTGAAAATCAGACGGGTTGGCGTTCTCTTCGTTTAAAACCGTCTCAATGCGTGCTTTATCACCAATCAAAATGGGATTTGCAAATCCTCTTTTATGGGCTTCCAACAGTGCCCCCAGTGTATTATCATCTTCAGCGACAGCAACGGCAATACGTTTTTGAATACCTGTATCGCATAAGTGCTGTACCATTTGGTCTAAGCTTGTGATTGCCTTCATCAATGTATAATGGTTAATTATTAGATGTTAATGGTTATTTGTTTGTATTTGCATAAGGAACCTCCTGAATAAAATCTAAATAAAGCAGGTTCCTTATGCATTGGGCACTTTTCTTCTTCGTGTTAATCTTATCCAACCCGGTGCGTACCAGTCACCCGGTCATTGTGCTTTGAAATCTCTTCTTTAATTACTTCGGCTAATCGCTGTACACCTTCTGCAATCTTTTCCTCATTCATAAAGGAGAAATTCATGCGCAGGGTATTTTGACCTTTGCCATCACAAAAGAAAACGTTTCCAACCACAAATGCTACTTTCTTTTTCACGGCTTCGTAAAACAGTTGCTCGGCATCCATGTATTCGGGCAATCTCACAAACAAGAATAAACCACCTTCCGGATGCGTCCAGGTGACTTCGTTGGGCATGTGTTGTTTGAAACCATCCAACATCACATCGCGGCGTTTGTGATACAACTCAATGGTTTTGTTGAGGTTGGACTGGTAATGATCGGTTTTCATGTAACGTGCGGCAATCTTCTGCACAAAAGTAGGGGTGCACAAATCAGCCGACTGTTTAGCCATCACCAGTTTGTCATTGATATCCGGATGAGCCAGTACCCAACCAATGCGGAAACCTGGTGCCACAATTTTAGAGAATGTGCCCAGGGTAATTACCTGGCCGGTGTTATCCAGTTCGTACATCAAACGCTGTGGTTTTCCTTCAAAGCGGATTTCCCGGTAAGGGCTGTCTTCCACAATCAACACGTCGTAAGTATGCGCGATGGCAATGATCTCTTCGCGGCGCTTCTCAGGCATGGTGATGCCAGCCGGATTTTGGAAATCAGGAATGATGTAGATGAATTTTGGCTTTTCACCTTGTTGTTGCAATTCTTCCAGTTTTTCCTGTAGCATTTTGGCGCTCATACCATGTTCATCCATGGGTACGCCTACCATCTCGGCACCATAGGAAGCAAATGCAGAGATACCACCCAGGTAAGACGGTAATCCACAGATGACTTTATCGCCTTTGTTGATGAAGATCTTACCCAACAAATCTAAGCCTTGCTGGGAGGCGGTGGTGATAATCAGATTGTCTAAGGTGCAATCCACACCTTCTTGTTGGTATTTATCAACCAATATTTCCCTTAATTCTTTTAAGCCTTCGGTGGCATCATACTGAAGTGCAGCGGCAGCGTCTTCGTTCATGATATCACTTACAATGCTTTTTAAATCATCGATGGGAAAGGATTCAGGAGCCGGCAACCCACCTGCAAAGGAGATCATATCGGGTTGTTGCGTCAACTTTAATATCTCACGAATGGCCGACCGCTTCATGTTGTTGGCAATATTCGAAAATATATTTGGCAAATCACTTATCATGGCTTTTGTTTTTAGTCGTTAGTAAATTAGTCAGTAGATAGTGCAGTAGTTTTGTGTCTATTGTCTCTGAATCTATCATCTGATGTCTAGTCGATCCATTTTTTACGCATGCGTTCCCACTTCATATCGCGGTGTTTGATCACTTCTTCGATATCAGAATCGGTCATGTGCTTAAAGCGTCCCTGTTTGGTGAGGTATTCCTTCACCGAAGCAAAGTTCTTTGGATTGCGGTTCAACTTAAAATCACCATTTTCATATTCAGCCAGAAAAATCAGTCCGGCATCAACCGCTTCTTTGGAAATTTCCACAGCGGTGTGTGTGGGCGTTCCCCAACCAGTAGGGCAGGAGGCATACACATGAATAAAGGTAGCGCCCTTAATCTGTTTAGCCTTATTGACTTTATTAATGAAATCTTGTGGATACCCAATACTGGCAGTTGCGGCATAAGCAATGTCATGCGCAGCAATGATCTCGAACAGATTCTTCTTGTGCGTAATGGTACCCGGAAGATTTTTACCGGCCGGAGTGGTCGTTGTCTGGGTCCCATAAGGCGTCAGCCCGCTTTTTTGGATCCCCGTATTCATATACGCCTCGTTGTCATAACAAATATACAACACATCGTCGTTGCGGTCAATCATTCCCGAGAGGGCTTGTAAACCAATGTCAGCTGTACCGCCATCACCGGCAAAAGCCACTGTTTTAAAATCTTTCTGCCCCATTGCTTTGGCACCGGCGGCAATACCGGCTGCCATACTGGCTACGCCCGGGAAAGTGGTGATAATCGCATTGTTGGTGAAGGCCATTTGCGGGAAGATAAAGCCTACTGCCGCCATACATCCGGCGGGGAATGCCGCATAAGTACGTTCGCCCAATACTTTAAGCGCCAAACGAACGGCTAAACTACCACCACAACCGGCACAAGCTTTGTGTCCATAAAAGAACTCCTTGTCAGTGATGTTTTTGGCAGTTATCTTTTTAGGTTGTTCCAGAATTGTATCAGCCATTGGTCGCTACTTTAAGGTTAAAGAATTCAACTGTCTCCTGTTGTTTACCTGTGATGCCTTCCAGCAAATCGGTGAACATCTTTTCAATCTCTGCTTTGGTGATGTCACGACCACCAAGGCCACCCACGAAATTCTTCTTAAAGAGTGAGTGCTCTGTTTTGGCCAAGGCTGAGTTTACATTGGTGAAAATAGTGCCTTCGTAACCGAAGGAGATGTCCTTATCGATTACTCCAATGGCTTTGATGCGTTGACTCAAATCTATAACCTGCTTTTCCGGGAAAGGACGCATGTAACGGATTTTCAGTAACCCCACTTTTAATCCTTTTTCGCGTAGCTGATCTACTACTACCCGTACCGTACCGGTGATACTACCTAAAGTGACCAATACAGCATCGGCATCTTCGCAACGGTATTCTTCGGTCATACCTCCATAGGTTCTTCCGAAATGTTCGCCGAATTCACGATCGGTGGTTTCAGCCACTTCAATGGCATCCATCACAGCCACATGCTGCTGATATTTAAATTCAGTGTTGTCATCGGGTTGTGAACTGAATGCCATGTTTTTAGGCTGCTCAAAACACATCTTATTAGGTGTTTCAAAAGCAGGTAGAAATTGATCTACCTGCTCTTGTTCAGGAATTTCCACCATCTCATAGGTATGTGTCAGGATAAAACCATCTAAATTGACCATCATGGGGGTCAATACTTTTGCATGTTCTGCGATTTTGTAGGCTTGAATGATCATGTCCAAAGCTTCCTGTGCATCTTCCACATAGACCTGAATCCAACCTGAATCCAATTGAGACAGGGAGTCACGTTGATCACCGTAGATGCTCCAGGGCAAGGCCACAGAACGGTTGGCGTTCATCATCACAATGGGGTAACGGCCGCCACTGGCATAATGCAAGCCTTCTACCATGTATAATAAACCTTGGGACGAGGAGGCTGTGAAGGTGCGTGCACCCACACTGCTGGCGCCCATGGTAGCCGAAATGGCTGAATGCTCCGATTCGACATGCATATATGTCGATTCCAGTTCGCCTTGTTCTACCATTTCCGACAGACGCTCCACCGTAATGGTTTGGGGTGTGATGGGATAGGCTGCAATGACATGCGGCCTGGACAGGCGTACACCATGTGCAACTGCTTCATCACCCGATATAAATAGTTTGTTTGTTTTCATTCTTTGTTTGCTAAATCACCAATTAACTAGAGCTCTTCTTTTACCATTTCAATGGCATCCTTGGGGCATTCGTGGGCACAAACGCCACAGCCTTTACAATAGTCGTAATCAATACCGATTTGTCCATTATCTTTGAAGATGGTACCATCAGGACAAACCAGGTAACAGCGCAGGCAATTGATACAAGTGTCATGATCTACTACCGGCCGATAAGTGCGCCATCCCGCATTTGTTTCAGCCAGGTGTCCGGCTTCGTATTGCGGGCCAAGTGGGTAGTCGTCAATGTGTTCGGGGCGTTTAAAATGTTGTTTGACAGGTCTGTTCATGATCAATTAATTTATAAGTTCAAAAGCCCGTTTGATAATTTCACAGTTTTTCTCCACCAGGGCAGGTTTCATTTCGTGTTGAATACTACTCAATGCAGATTCTTTACTCACTAGTCCTGAAACCGCTACCAATGCGCCATACATAGCCGTATTGGTGATGGGGCGGCCGAGTACTTCTAAGGCCAAAGAAGTGGCATCAATGGCAATCACTTTGTGATTTTTAAGTATCTCATGCCGGGAGGGTTTATTGGAGTTAATGATAAAGGTAGCATCTGCTTTTACACCGTTGATAATCGTTGGTGTAATCAGCGTTTCATCCATTACCACCACATAGTCACAGGCAATGACTTCACTGCGGTCATGTATTTTCTGGTCATCAATTTTCGTGTAGGCCAATACTGGTGCACCCCGGCGTTCAGGCCCGAAGGATGGAAATGCCAACGCATGTTTTTCTTCAAACATACCAGCTGCAATCCCTAATAAGCGGGAGGCTGTAAAGCCACCTTGTCCGCCTCTGCCATGCCATCTGATTTCTTTCATATATTTCTAGATTTAAGATAAAGTATCAAGATGTAAGACATTCGTTTTATATTTTCTGAATTTCTCAACGCCCTTCAAATGTCTTGAATCTATTGTCTTAATACTTGAATCTTTTTATTTAATATTCCTTTGCTTCTTCTTCTCCATCAATCACCCGGAAAGCCCCTTCTGCCAGCGCTTCCATTTCATTTTCCCCGGGATACACATGGTATTCGGTGAGTTTACCAACATACTCTTTCAAATCATTGGTGAACTGCTCACTGTATGCAATCCCTCCGGTTACGATAATGGCTTGGGCTTCGGCTTTAGAAGCTGCAAAACAGGCACCTATTTCTTTGGCTACCTGGTAAACAAAGGACTCGTAGATCAATTTGGCTTTGGTATCACCCGAATTGACCATCTTCAATACATCCCGTAAGTCCTCTTTGCCCAGATAAGCTTTAAAGCCGCTATTCTTGGATAGTTTATTCTTTAATTCAGTTTCCGGCATAGAATAGGCCAGTTGCATGACTCCACGGATGGGTAATGCGCCGGCCCGGTTGGGTGAAAAAGGCCCCATGCCCAATAAACCGTCATTAATATCAACTAATTGGCCACCAATAATCAGGGAGATAGAAATACCGCCTCCCAAATGGGCCACTACGTATTTTGATGAACTGAAATCAATGCCTTGTTTGTTAGCTACCTTTCGAGCGGTCATCTTCATGTTGAGCGGATGCCCGCGCCCGTCTCGTGTGATCTCAGGCACGCCCGAAATCTCGGCTTTAGGCCACAAATTATTACAGGAAACCGGATCTACGGTGAAACACTCGTTTAATCCATATTCATTCTTGATTTGGTTGGCTAACAGACTGCCCAGGTTGGAAGCATGTTCGCCATAGTGTCCTGATCGGGCATCGTCCATAAAGGCCTGGTTAACTCTATATGTACCACCTTTCAGGGGTTTCACTATGCCACCGCGTCCTACCACACCTACAATGGAGATGGATTGTTTGGAACGATAATCATCTATAAAGTTGGTTATCAGCCTCAATCGATAATCTAACTGATCAGTAATCGCACCGAATTGATCCAATTCAGATTGTGGGTGTTGAATGGTTTGGGATATCACTTCGCCTTCTCTGGCATAAAGTGCTATTTTGGTGGAAGTAGATCCCGGATTGACAACAATGACTATTTCAGTTTTCACAATAGGATACTTTTGCATGATAATTACACTAACAAAGTTAGATAATGCGGTGAGTAAATTCTAGTGTTTAATTTATAAATAGAAAATACATCTAATAATTTTCAAAAAAATAGAATATATACCTAACTGGTGATAGGGGTTGGTTGGCGACAAGAAAAAATATCTATCTAAGGTTGTTGGTACTATGAAATATTTTTGCAAAACAATAGATTTGGCAGAATAAAAATTGGTTCAGATGGTAAAACTAGATGAAACGGATAAGAAGATTTTGGGTATTTTGCAGGAAGATGGTCGGATCACCACGAAAGTATTGGCTAATCGCATCCATTTATCCAATACACCCGTTTATGAGCGGGTAAAGAAGATGGAGCGCAGTGGGGTGATCAAAAAATACACGGCTGTTTTGGATCGTGAAATTATTGGTAAGGGCACCACTATCTTTTTAATGGTCTCGCTTTTGAAGCATACCAAGGATGTGGTGGCAGCCTTTAAAAAAGAGGTGATGTCGTTTCCCGAAGTCATGGAGTTTTATTATATATCCGGGAATTACGATGCCTTGGTCAAACTCATGGTGGGTGACATGACCGAGTTTAAAACCTTTATTGAAGAAAAGCTTTCTAAGGTGGATAATATTTCTCAGTTTCACAGTACGTTTGCCATTTCAGGTGAGGAAAAAGAAGCCTTTGAGTTTTAGAAGCTCCAACGCTGTCAGATCCTGCGGATGCTGAATGGTTTCGCTCTTTTGTATTTACTAATTATGAAATGAATGAAGTATTTGCAAAGGAACCTTGTGTCTTGTTACTATTATTTAAGCGTCTAAAGAAATTATCTTTCTATTTTTGTAGCAAATGTGATAAAAGCCCCATCTATGCAAGTTTTCAATACTGCCTGTCCACGCAACTGTTACAGTACTTGTTCCTTCCAGGTATGGGTGGATAATGGAAAAGTGGTGAAGATTGATCCCCAACCACTCAATAAAGCAACGCCTGAGGGAATTTGCCTGAAAGGGTTAAGTTATCTGGAGCGGGCTAATTCAGAAGATCGGATTCTTTACCCTCTGAAACGTGTTGATGGACAATTCAAGCGTATTTCATGGGATCAGGCCTTACAGGAAATTGCGGATAAACTGACACAGTATAAACAGGAACTCGGGAATCATAGTATTTTGTATTATGCCGGTAGTGGCATGTCAGGATTATTAAATGGGGTGAGTTCTGGTTTCTGGCGCTTGTTTGGCGGGGCCACTACTGTGTATGGAAATTTATGCTGGCCGGCTGGCCTGGAAGCTACCCGCTTGACTTTGGGGGAAAACAAACACAATGTGGCCTGGGATTTGGAAAATGCCAAATTGATTGTGCTGTGGGGGAAAAATCCGGCCGAGACCAATATCCAACAAATGATTCCCATTGAAAAAGCGCAAGCTAAAGGAGCGAAACTGGTAGTTATTGATCCCCGTCGTACGCCTTCTTCTGAACGCGCCGATCTCTTGATTCAACCCAAACCAGGAACGGATGGAATATTGGCTTTAGCGATTGCCAAAGCACTGATTGATAAAAATAAGGTAGATATCAAATTTCTTCAGGATCATGTATTCGGCTATCAGGAGTTTAAAGATTCGCTGAATTCTTTTTCCATAGCTGAAGCTAGTAAGGAGTCCGGTGTTTCTTTTGCTTTTATTGAAAAGTTGGCTGGGTGGATGGGGAGCATTCAACCCATGACGATTGTACCTGGCTATGGTATGCAGCGCTTCTCCAATGGCGGTCAAACCATTCGCTGTTTGCTCGCCTTGTCAATTATTACAGGCAATGTTGGAAAAAAGGGTGGTTGCTGGCATTATGCGGATTTGCAAGGGGATATCTTCAGTGAGGTAAAAGAGCCTGAAAATTACTATCCGCCAGAAAAACCAGATGGGATATTTCGAAGCACCATCCCTACCGCCCGTTTGGGTGAACAGATGTTGAGGATGCGTGATCCTCAATTGAAAATGGCCTGGGTGGAGCGCGGAAATCCATTGGCTCAAAATCCGGATAGTAATAAAACTAGCGAAGCTTTTCGAAAATTGGAATTTAAAGTGGTGGTAGAACAGTTTATGACGGATACTGCCCTGCAGGCAGATATTATTTTACCCGCGAAATCCATGTTTGAACAAACGGATATTATTTCCTCTTATTGGAACCCATATGTACAGCTCAAGCCCAAAGTCGTGGAACCGCCGGGTGAAGTCAAGCCGGAAAGTGAAATTTATTATCTGTTAGCCAGTCGACTGGGGATTGGTAAGGATGAAATCAGAGACGTGATTCCGGAACCAGAAGATAAAGCCATCGAACAATGGCTACAGAAATACCTGGATCCTTTTCCACAGCTTACTTTGGCGAAGTTGGAAGCAGGACCACAATTGGCACCGGGCTTGCAGGAAATTGCTTTTAGTGATTTGAAATTCAATACGCCATCCGGTAAAATAGAGTTAGTGAGTCGAAGCGCAACAGAGAAGTGGGGGGTATCCCCATTACCAACTTATGTGCCGCCCATAGCATATCAAAACAAGGTGGATTTAAGTCATCCCTTTAGTTTAATGACGCCCAATACGAAAAACAGGATCCATTCGCAGTTTGGCAATTTAAAAGTGATTCAAGCACTCGCTGATGAACCGTTTGCAACCATCAGTTACAAGGATGCGGAAGAGAAGGCCATTCTAACCGGGGATAAGATTCGTATTTTTAATGATCGCGGCCAAATGCAGATACCTGTGAAAGTGGACGCCAGCCTGCGGCCTGGTGTGGTGGTGGTTCACAACGGCTATTGGCACCAGGAAGGGGCCTGTCCCAATGCACTGACCAAAGGACGTGAAACCGATATGGGACATGGCACTGCGTTCCACGATACAGTGGTTAATTTCGAAAAAGTGTGATCGCTATGGAAATGGAAAAAAACCTCTTTCTGTTTGATAAGAATAAATGTGTGGGATGTGGGGCATGTGCTGTGGCCTGCATGAATGAGAACGGGTATCAGTCTCCGGATCGGTGGCGTAATATTCACTCTACAAATCCGTTGCATCATCCGTTTTTACCACTGAACTACTTATCATTGGCCTGTAACCATTGCGACGATGCTCCCTGCTTGAAAAACTGTCCGGCAATGGCTTATCACCGGGATGATAAGAGCGGTGCGATGATTCATACAGCTGAAAAATGCATCGGTTGTAAGTATTGCACCTGGGCTTGTCCGTTTGATGCCCCCAAATATAATCCATCACTTGGGGTCGTTGAGAAATGCACGTTCTGTCATCACCGGCTAGAAGAAGGAAAGCCACCTGCTTGTGCGAACCTTTGTCCAACAGGTGCCTTGAAATATGATAAGCAAATATTCAATCGGGAGGACTCCAAAGCTTCGGCACCTGTTCCGGTAGATGTGGGTTCCCACTTTAAGCAAGTGGAGCTTAGAAAGCTGGAGGGGCCTGAAGTTGATCCAATGTTATTTTTTTGTGTAAAACCAGATTTAACCCATTCTTCCAAGCTGAAGATAACCGCCCTAAAGGAGTGGCCATTAGTTGTTTTTTCGTTGATTGCATCAAGTTTAGTGGCTATTGAGTGGTTGCAATTGATAACTAATGAGCACTTAATGGGAAAGTGGCTCTTTCTTGCATTTGGTGCTATTGCAGCCTTTTTAAGTACCCTTCATCTTGGTCATAAAGGACGGGCCTGGCGTTCATTGTTGCATATTCACTCCTCCTGGCTGAGTCGTGAGATATTGTTCTTTTCGTTGTTCTTGGGAACCCTTTTGGTAGATTGGTTCATCTATCCTTTACCTGCTGTTATTCCGGGTTTGATGGGAGTGGGCTTATTATTCTCCATTGATATGTTGTATACCATAGCCATGTGGCGATGGCCCGTGAAGATTCACAGTGCCCAAACACTGTTGATGGCTACTTCACTCTTCTTTTTGATTAAAGTGTTGCCAGTCATCTTCTTGGTGTTGGTGGTCGGGCGTGTCGTTTTTTTCTTAATGCATCAAAAAAGCACAAAAAAGCAATCTGTATTATTGGTGAGTTTGAGAGTGGGCTTATTGCTGATAGCAACCATTGGCTTGTTTTGGGGAGTGGATTTAGTGTGGTTGGTGGCAACTTTCATGGTTGGTGAGATCATCGATCGGATCGTTTTTTATAATCAACTAAAAGTGCCGGATGTATCAGAAGATATACGATTGAATTAAGATGATTAATCTTTACAGGCCATGCTTCTTTTCTTTCTAAATCTTTTCCACCAAATCCAAACCCCTGAAAGCAATAAAAAGACAGTCGCCAGACCAGTCAAAGGAATGATCAAGATATAGAAGGGGCCAATTAAGTCCTGGAAAATACGGGCGGTATGTATTTCCAGCATTAAATTCCAGAGTGACATGGGGGATTCGTTTAAGATGTTTTCCGGCATGTCAGGAAAGGGCTCAGTACCATTTAACTGCACCACTCCATGGTTGTAATCAAAATAATATTCGCTTTCCCCATCTATAAAATAACCCGCTGCCATGTAATCGCCAATGGGGCGCGAAGGGGTATGGGATGGTTGATAGAGTTCTCCCGTGAGGTAATTATGCACCGATAATTGAAATGGATACCATTGGTAAATACCATTAAATGAGCCAATGAGATAGGATGTGGAGGTGGTTTGTTTGAAAATATTTATGCCCATTACCGATACCGGAGGTTGCTGCGGAGTGGGAATCATCCTCTGCCGGTCGCTGGTCAAGGCATAAAACCCATTGGAGGTGGAAACTAAAAAGACCTTGTGATGATCGTTATACCGGATGGCCCGCAATTTATCAAACCAGGGATTGGGTGAGTCCAGCATGGTACCGGGTATCTTAGATACTTTAGAGCGAGCAATGGCAATTAATAGTGGTGGCCGAAGAAACATCCCGGTCAACGTGGTGATCAGCAGGAAAAAGACCACATAAATGCCCAGTTGGTTGTGCCATTTGACAGAGAAACGAAAGATCTTTTGCTTTCGAGTCATGGGTTGTAATCGCTTTTTGGCCCGTTTGATTAATCCTGGGGAGATAAACCAGGCGATACCTGTGATGGCGAAGAATAGAAAGAGGAGTCCGATCACATCTACCAGGAGTTTACCGGTTAATCCTAAAATCTCCCCACTATGAATGACCCATAACGTTTTGAAAAGGCTCTCTTTATGGTCATAATCATCTGAGGTAGGCAAATATTCTATTTCTATCTCTGAAGATTGACGGAGTGGTAACAGGCATAGTTCGCCACGTGTTAGAATCCATAATGTATCCCGATGTTCAATTATATCAGTGATGCGCTGATGATCA
>Ga0193953_1000101_pt1 | contig 46987 bp, 38 predicted proteins | sample BB_4_MG_FD_140325 | JGI IMG/M metagenome (GOLD analysis project Ga0193953, IMG submission 140325) | Microbial mat bacterial communities from the Broadkill River, Lewes, Delaware, United States - BB_4_MG | ecosystem: Environmental > Aquatic > Freshwater > River > Microbial mats | place: USA...
GCACTTAACAAACTCACAGCTTGTTTTTGTAAATCGTTTATCTAAGCCTTGAGCGGATATATATAATTGTTGAGAAAAACCGGAACGAGTACAAGCTTCAACTGATGGACATAGCTTTTGTAAGCCTGCAAATAGTAAGGTCTTGATAAACTTAGAACCTGTGATTTTTCGTTCACATTTTATAAAGCCTGTCGTTTTGGCTAAATTATCTGCATCCTCGTTGAAAACAGATTGCATAGCTTGCTTGGGCTGCCGTTGCAAAAACATCCATTCCATACCCCTCAAGCTTCTATTTACAATGCTCTATTATAGCCCTTCAATAGATATTTGCTCTTAAGTTGATGCGTATGGAGTTTTCTTCATCTACCCAATCTACAGCAAGATGTTTAAATCAAACAATATGATTATCATTACATAAAATCTATCATGTACGGCTTGTTGTTGATAGTAATACCCCTGCGCCCATAAAAACCCCACCTGTTATTTTATTAAAAAATCTTGCTCGCCCTTTTTGCAATAACCAATGAGATGACTTTGTTCCTAAATAGGCATACAGAACTAACCATAACAATTCCATCACTGCAAACGTTAGCATTAACACAAAATATTGAGATAATAAAGAAGCCTGTGGATTAATAAACTGTGGTAATAAAGCACTAAAAAAAAGGATTGCTTTAGGGTTACTTGCCCCCACGATAAAACCACTGATATAAGATGAAAATGATGATATTTGTTGAACAGGTGTCTCTTTATTCGCTCTACTATAGGTATGCTCTGTAGAAGTAAAAGCTCTATACCCTAAATAAATAAGATAAGTTGCACCAATCCATTTTATTAAAGAAAAAATAAACTCCGAAGAGCTTACAATTACCCCCAAACCTGTAAAAGACAGTGTCATAATACCAATAATAGCTGTTAAACTGCCTAAAGCAGCAAAAATAGACGCTTTAAAGCCCTGAGTGATGGACGTTGTCATACACAATAAAACACTAGGGCCGGGGGATGCCGTTAAGATAAGGACAGCAATAAAATAATAAAGCCAGAGCTGAAATTCCATAATATATTCCATTCGTTAAACTAAAAACATAAAGATATAACTTTACCTAACTAGATGAGTTATAAGTAAAAAACAAAATAACATAGTCATTGAATAAAGAAAAATGTATTTTTGATAGAGTAAATAGAAGTAAGATAGCTATTCCCCCCTGTTATTTTTCCTCAACATAAGATAGCGTGATAATAGATAGAGCTAAAATAAAAAATCATATCAATGAATAAAATAAATAATTAGATTGAAAAATCTCCCTTTTAAAATACGTTATAATAAAAATTATTTATTGAATTAGAGTAAATTAATAAAAAAAGGCATTTTTTTAATTAAACATTATTTTTCAGAATTTAATAAGTGTAAAAATAAGACCTTAACTATCGTTATATAAATTAATATTGCCTTTTCTTTCATCAAGCGATATTCTATTTTTAGTTATTTAAAATATATTCTTTTTATAAGAATGACTTAGAGATTCATTTATATGAAAAAACAATTACTTTTCTCCAAGAAATTTTGGGGAATGGCACTCTTTTGTTATTTTAGTGTTGCCTCCCCCGTCTCTGCGGTGAGTATTCTCGATATCCGATCGGATATGTGTGTACAAAATTGTGGACGTTTAGTATTAGGGGCTGCAAAAATTCAACCTAATGTGATTCAGTGGGTTGGAGCACAAAGTACCCAATCTATGATTATCACAGAATCAAGCCGCTCTTTTGGTTTTACAGGGGAATCTAGTTATAAAGAAGATCCTGTATTAGCTAATCGCTGGAGCTACGAATTAACAGGTTCCGCTGCAATTGGTGCCCCTGCCCCTGGGGGTGCTGCACCTTCTATGGGTTACTTCTTTGCACCTGAAAATGAAGGGGTTGTCAATGCATCTCCTAAAATTCAAGCTTTACAATCAGGGCAATCTCCTGCTGTTGTCGCGCCTGCTATCCGTGGTGAAGGGGTTTTAGATGGCGACGGTGCAACACAGCCTGCATTAACCTTAGATATTACAGCCGATGGACTCAGCAGTACCCAAGCATGTACAGGTTTAGAACAATGTGAAATGGGGCAACTTTCCCAAGCCACAACCTTTACCGTGACGCCACGTGTTAATACTGGTTTATTACCTGCTGGGGTAGAGCCTGTTACGCATATGTTAGTAGAATTATTAACAGAGGAAGTAAATACAGGGTGTACATCAGGAAATACAGCTTTATTAACTCGTGGTTTAACAAGTAATAGCTTTGTGACAGATAACTATTTCCATTATTTAGATGGTTCAGGGCCTAGTACTGCGCCTAGAAATTGTATTCACGTTTTCCCTTTTCTTGTCAGTGTTGATAAACCTTTTAGTTTCCAAGTTTCTCGCCAACGTGGTACAGGAAATGGATATGCTGATTATACTTTCTTTGTACGTGGTCACTATGACCGAAATGATGCAACAAAATGGCAAGGTAGCCGTAAAACCTATCGTTTATCTACGTCTGATCAAGTGACTGTTAACCAACGCCCAACAGCTAGCTTTACTGCGACACCAAGCTCTAGTACAAGTTTAAATGTAAATTTAAATGCTTCTGCATCTTTTGATCCTGATGGTGTAATCAGTAGTTACTCATGGTCAACCAATGCAGGTTCATTTATCCCTACAGGGGTTAATAGCCAAGTTACTTTTGCTCGTGCAGGTACTTATACGGTTACCTTAACAGTGGTTGATAATGGGGGAATGTCTAGCATTCGACAACAAAGTATTACTGTTCCTTCTGCCCCAACTGTCACAGCCCCTGTTGCGTCGTTTACCATGACACCTAGCTCAGGTAATTCACCTCTTAATGTACAATTTAATGCAGGAAACTCAACACCTAGCCCTAGTGCACGTCAAATTGTAGGGTATAAATGGACAAGTAGTGATGGTACGCCTATTAGCTCCACCTCACAGCCTAGTGCAACTTTCCGCCAAGTTGGGCAACCTACTATTACATTAGTGGTGACAGATGAGTTAGGACATAAAGGTACTACTTCACAATCTTTAACTGTTACCCAAGGTACAGTTGATCCTGTTGATTCCCCCATCGCTGATTTTACCTACACATGGTTAACCCCAACCCGTGTACAGTTAGATGCCAGTAACTCCTTAGCACCTACTGGACGTGTTATCGAAGAATATCAATGGGATACCAGTGATAGCCAACATATTCAAACAGTAGATGCCATTACTGAAATTGAATTTCCTTCTATTGGTGTCTATACAGTCACTTTGACTGTACGTGATGATGAAAAAGATATTGGTGTAAAAGGTCAAAAAATTGAAGTGTTATCACGCACACCTCCTATTGCTGCCTTTACTTTAACCCCAACAGAAGCAGAAGGTTTTGCTGTATTAACTGTTGATGTGAATGCCTCAGGTGTATCGTATGACCCTGATAATTCAGGTGCAGCTGATGGGATTGGTATTGTACATTATGCATGGTCATGGAGTGGTAATGGTGAATCAGGTGCGATGCCAAGTGGTACAACTAGCAGTGTTAAATTTGAAACAGCTGGTACTTACACAATTGAGTTAAAAGTTGTTGATGATGAAGGAGTTACTGCACTCAGTAGTGCAACAGTTATTGTCAAAAACCGTGCTTTACCTACTTTAGGTAAAGGGGTGCTGCTTTCTAACACAGGTGCATTCTCAGTCATGGACAATGCAGATGTATTTGGTGGAGTGCAACGTGTTTCAACAGGTGAATTTGTTGCAACAAACAGTGATATTTTAACGACTGAAGAAGTCGATATCATTGGGACAATTAATGTGCCTGAACAACATCAAGGGCAAGTTGCTGATGTGGTTGCTGTGTTTGAATATACAGGAGCAAATGATCAAGTTCAGTTATTAATGCGTACAGCTGATAGCTCTTTTTATAAGCCATTTGAAACATGGGATTTTGACGTTGCAAAATTAAATGCATTAAATCCAAGTGTGGCATTACCAGCATCATTATCTGTGCCTGTATACAAAGGGCGTTTTGATAATGGGGTTGGAAACTACCGCTTATTTATTGGTTACCGCTTAGAATCAGGTGACGTATTATTTAACGGTGATACCTACTTCAACGTAAAGTAATCTCTCTATCCTTTGCTTTATCCATGTAAATGTATAACGCAAATACTATAAAAAAGCGGTGTATCACATATTAGATACACCGCTTTTTTTATGTTGGCAGAAACTTAAAACACCTGTTTAATATGTGATAAAGTCACTTTATGTAAAAACATTAAAAATTCATACAAATAATCTTTATTCCGATCGGTTTCAGCAATGTGATACAGTGGATTCATCACTGTAGAACGTAAAACAAATAACTCTCCCTCACGATACTCTTCTGCATCAATACCTAAACGGGTAAACAAAGGCACTAATGATGCCATTGCATATTGTTCAGGTGTAAAGCGGGTACGCGAGACAAAGAATGGTTGATTGTAAGAGGTTTGTTGTACTTGTTTTGATACAGGCACGCTCAACTCTGCATAAATGACTTTATTTAACGCATTTAGCTTTTCTAAACTACAATCTGCTTCTTGCAAGCTACCTTTTACAAAGGTCATTGGGCGCGCAACAAAGCATAAAATATTGGTATCAGGTTCACATATGGGAATAAAGGTAAATGCACTATCATCAGATGCTTTATCTGAAACCACTTTGTGAATCACTTTAAACCAATCACGATGATGATTTAAATAAGCTTTAAGCTTTTGCGTATTGAGCAAGGTGGCGCGCATGATTTTACCATGCCCACTATAGGTTAATGGGATACATTGATGTGCTAACCAACACGCCGCTGCTGCTGCCCCCGGTTTAGAGCCTTCTAAAATATAAGGGCCTACTGCATCAATATCTACTTGTGTTCCAATTTCCGATAAACCACGTTGAATATCAGAAATATATTGGGCTTTTTGGGTCACCAATTCTGTGACTAAACCATTTTTAAACGCAATCACCCCCGCAGGATAAGGAATAAATCCAAGTTTATGCGGATCAATAGTGATGGAGTCGGCATGGTGTAATTGTAAAAATGCCCCATAGACATCAGGATCATGCCAACCAATTGCTGTTTCTCCTGATAAATACCCGTCAGCAAAGTTATCTAGTTGAACACTGGCATTAATTCCCATCGCAGTATGATAGGCATCAAAACGTTTTTTTAACGGTTCATCTGCACTAATATCAACCCCATATCCACGAAAAACACTGCTGATATAGCCACCCCATGCGGCATCTGCATGAAGCCAAAAGGATTGATTTTTTTCAATTGCTAAACGGTTACGTAATGCGACCATTTTATGAATGGGGTCAACTGTCCCCGTTTCCGTTGTCCCAACAATGCCAACAACCGCAGCAATATATTCATCATCAGCTAAATTTTTAATTTGTGTGGCTAAAGCTTCAACATCAGCTTGAAACTGATCATTCACAGGGATTAAGCTCACCGCATCTTCACCATAGCCTAATAGATTAGCCGCTTTTTTAATTGAATAATGTGCAGTAGCGGAAACAAAAAGTTTTGGACGCAAGCCAATTTTACCCAAAACATGGGCTAAACCTTTAATATTGACATTATAATCACTGCTTTGTAAGCAAGTATTTAAATCTTTGAAAACCTGATTTTTATCCCGCTTGGCTACAGTGACTAAATAATGAGCAAGTTGGCGTGTCATTGACACTGCCTCATCAGGGGCAAGATGAATTAAGGTTTTATTATCCACATCTGTTAATAAAACCTGTTCTCCATTAGGTAAAGTGATTGGGAAACGTAGTACCTCTTGGCGTACATAATCACGCAATGTAAACGGTAAAAACTTAGCCGCTCGCGCCACCCAAAGAGCTTCTACATTAGCAACCGTTCCCCCAGAACACAGATGTGCCCATGCCTGATCTTTATCATAGCCCAGCATTTCTGCAATCATTTTTCCTACTTCCAGCTCTAACTTAACCGTAATAGGGGCAGATTCATCGGTGACATTATTTGGGTTATATAACATACCTGCAAAATAGCCTAACACCCCCGGTAAGGTTTGTTCAGAGACCATATGCGCGACATAACGCGGAGAATAACTAGGAAAATGGGCTTTTAATTTGTTTAAGGTAATATCTAACTTTTCAGTTAAAGAATCAAACCATGCTTCATGATCACGTCGCCGTTCACGACTGATCACAAAATTATCTTGAGGAAAATAATTACGCCGCCAATGTACATAATCCTGAAAAATATAATTAATGGAGTCAGACCACACATCTGCTTGTTCTGCTTTAGGTCCCATAAACCATGCAGCAAGCGGTGAATCATTACGTCGCATTAAAGTATCAACACGCTCACGTAACTGCTCACACTCTTGTTCTAATGCCACTAAATCAGGCTTAGATGTTTGTGCTGCTTTTTGCTTTATTGGCTTTCCCATCACTATCCTCTCACTCCAATGATAATATACAGCTTTGGAGAGTTATAATTCTATTCTATTGTTTTATAAGTCATTTATAGTGTATAAAATACTATACTGTCACGATGGTAACAAAGTTTATTTAGCGACAGCTTGATACAAAATAAGTTATGTTAAGATAATAGTTTAGCCTTTTAATTTTTGCTGCCAGTGCTGCAAACTCTGTTGATCAGGAATACCTACTAACATGCTATGCTCTTGTAATACATGAATTTCAACCGCGCGTTTTTTTTCTTTATAGAGGCTATTTATGATGGGCTGATAGCGAGGCGTTAATAAATGTAGGCCTTGGTTTGATGAGCCACGTAAAGTTGTCCCCTCATTATGTTCTGCTTCATAAGGGGCATCGATCAGTAAATCAATTTGATTCAAAAAACGATGAACCGCTTTATCATTTTTAGCGCGTTTTTCTAGTTGCAAACGTGTATATCCAGAATACACAATAATGCCTAAATCACGCTTAGCAGTGACTTGCTGAATTAGTTGGCTTAACGCTGCTGATTGTAAAAAAGGCTCTCCTCCCGTAATAGTGAGACCTTCAATATCAGCAACACTATGAATCAATGTTGCTAGAGTATTGACCTTAGTGATATAACCACCATCTAGTGATAATGAATCAGGTGTCATACATCCCACACAACGAAAAGGACAGCCTTGTACCCAAATTGCAAAACGGGTTTTATAGCCTAATGCGCGTGTTTGCGGAATAATTTGGTATAACTGTAGTGTCTGCATAATAATGAGTTATTATTTATAGTAGAAATAAAAAAGTACAACTAAGGAACAAGTATGAGCAAGCAAGGTATACGCTGTGTTGTGACAGGACAAGTTCAAGGGGTATGGTTTCGCTACTATACACAACAAGAAGCAGCACGTTTAGGTTTATGTGGCTGGGCAAAAAATCAAGCAGATGGCACGGTGGAAGTCGTTGCAGTTGGTGAAGCAATAGAATTAGAACAGCTACACCAATGGTTACATCAAGGCTCTCCTAAATCAACGGTTAACAGTGTTTCTTATGAAACTTACCCTCATCATACAACAGCAATGAATGATGAGTTTCAAATTTTATAAGATGACATGAGCACCTAACGTCTCTTTTTAAAAGAACATGGCAACACATTTGCTATACTTATATTTCATAACCTTAATCTATGGATGTGGATAATGAGGTAGAGGTCAATGTCCAACTTATTATTTTATATTGTTAATGTTTTTGCTGAAAAAAAATATACGGGAAACCCATTAACAGTCATACGCGGTGGGCAAGATTTAACCACAGAAAAAATGCAAGCTCTTGCAAAAGAAATGAATTCAGCCAATACGGTGTTTCTTTTAAATGAAGAGCCTTGTGATGATGGCTATAAATTACGCATTTTTACCCCTGAAACAGAACTTCCTTTTGCGACCTACCCAGCCTTAGGGGCAAGTTATATTATTGCCACTGAAATCATACGTCGCCCTGTTAACCGTATTCAAATTAACTTACCCTCTGGGCATGTGTCCATTTGTTTACGTTATAAGCCATATGCACCAAATGAGATAGAAATTGTTTGGATGCAACAACGCCCGCCTTTATTTGGGCAAACTTTTGAACGCGAGCATATGGCAAAATTATTACAACTTGCTGAAAAAGATATTGATAATGATTTCCCTATTCAAGAAGTTTCCACAGGCTTACCTTTTATTATCGTGCCACTAAAAGGCTTAAAAGCTGTGCAGCAAGCTCAAATTGCTAAACGTCATTATTTTGAACTCATTAAAACAACACAAGCCAAGGCTGTACTTATTTTTTCAGCACAAACCTATGATTTACATCATGATCTAAATGTGCGTGTTTTTGCACAATATTATGGTATCGCCGAAGATCCTGCTACAGGCAGTGCCAATGGTTGTCTTGCCGCTTATCTCTATGAATATAATTATTTTCAACAACACCCTCTCTTTTTACGTGCAGAGCAAGGCTATGAAATAGATCGCCCCTCCTTACTATTATTGCGTGTAGAAGAAAAAGACAGTACATTAAATGTTGCAGTGGGGGGGCAAGTGCTTTTAACTGCAAGAGGGGAATTTGTTTAAAAATACTTATTTCTTTTTATACTCCCTCAATACTTTTTTAATAAAAAAGCTTGCGAAATATAGTATTTAGCATTATTTTAAAATCAATTGTTTGTTAATAAAACAAGCACTTATTAATTATTTATTCTATTGGTAATAATACACTATGGTGAAACCCCTTCTTTTTATTCTTTTATGTAGTATTTTTTCTTCTTCTGCTTATGCAGAAGAAAGCTCACGTGAATTTGTGCAGCAGTTATGGCAAAACCTTACTGAAACGGAAAATCAATGTCCTGATGAGTTTGATTACTATCCAAATGGAGGGCTGCGTATTTTTTATTGTCATGCCAAGACATACCTCCCCTATGCACAACTTAAAGTATTAGCAGGTACACCTGTATTTTTAACAGGTCCTCATAGCAGCACCAAGCTAAATATGTATGCAATGGATAATTTTGGGCACTACAACCCCGAATTTGTTACATGGTTACACACCACTTTTATTCCTACAGCTGAAGATAAAGACTTTAAAGAAGCAACTGAAAGTATATTTAATACCCATGTTCGAGGTTTAGCTCATGCTTATTATGTTACCCATATTCATTTATTCAAAGATAAAGCCTTTATGGAGCAAGAGCTAGAAAAGTATAAAAAATTAATTGAAATTGGTGATATTCCAGAATTTTACTCTGATACCTACTTTAGCTTTGCTAATTTAGATAATGAAGGCATGAATGGTAATATTGTTAAAAATGCTGTTTTATTTTGGTTACGTCGTGTAATGGATGGGACTGAAGCAGAATTTTTTACTGCATTAGTAAAATTATTGACTATCTACGATGCAGAATTTTTAGAAGAAAAAACATGCCAATACCCTGATTCTGAACAAGTTGCTTTTCAATGTGCAGAAAAAGCGTATAAAAAAGCAGATGATGCATTAAATAAAAGCTATAAAAAGCTGATTAAGCAACTTGATGACAGTCAGCATCTTCCGCTTAAAACAGCCCAACGTGCATGGATTGCTTTTCGTGATAGTAATGCAATCTTTTTAGCCACCAATTATCAAGGTATTCAACATCGAGAAACTGCTTTATTACATGTTAAAACAGAAATGACAAATAACCGTGTCAGTGAATTAAATGGCTTATTAATTGAAGCTGCCCCAACAGATGATTAAGCATTATTAATACTACACATTAGCCCTCTCAGCTTTTAAAGTTGAGGGGGTTTTATTTTACAAAAAAATAATCAATCCCCAAAATACTACCAAAAATAATAGGTTGGTGTACTAGATAAATAAGTAAACTATGCTGCCCTAACCTTTGTATAAGGGTATATTTTTTTACTTTATTAGGTGATTGATCATTGTATTGATAAATATACTGCCCTGTATAAATCCCTAATAACACGACCCCAAACCAAGGGAAAAAAGCGGTATAATCTTCCGTAGCAGGTTTATATGTCATCATGCCTAGCCATTGTAAAAAAGGCGTATTAAAGGCGGTATGCTGGAAAAAGCTGCCTATTATAATAACCATCCCACCTAGTGCTATGTTCCAATAGCCAAAACGTAGAAAAAATACCCCTACAACACTTGCTAAAGCCATAAAGTGTAAAATTCCAAAAAATATAAAACGCTCACCAAAAACAATATAGGTCACAATACTGATAAGTAGTGCTGCACCACCAAGTGTTAATAAGCGTTTTTTTATATGTTTTATTTGGATTTTTTTACAATGAGTGAAAAACAAACTAATGCCCATTGTATAGCTAAATAAGCTGACAATAATTATTCTAAAAATTAGCCAAACATCATTGTGATAAAAATCTAAATCTAGCCATTTTACATAGTTAATATCATAACAAGTATGAAAAATAATCATTAATATGATGGCAAATCCTCGCCAACTATCTAACCATGTGTAACGCATAATGCTTCCAATCATTAATTTAATTAAATACATATTTTTTCAAAAAATATGTAAATTATAGGTTATAAAAATTAGGTATTGATTTTATCTTAAATATCAAATTATTAATTTTTTAGTAATAGACAAAATATATATTGGGAATAATTTTTGCTGTATATCAAGCAGGGCTTTCTATTTTTATAAAGTATATGTAGTGGGCAGTGTGTTGCTATGTGATAAAAGGTAATGATTATGAGACCATTAATTCTTTCAGCTATGATTGTTTGTATGAGTCTCATTGCTTTTTTTTTATGGGATACGCACATGAGAAATAGTATCAATAATTCTTTTTATCATTCCACTCATTCAGGTTGTTACCATGATGAGTGTAAGCTATGGACAGATCATGATAATGCATATAGTTTTCATGTTGAAACAGCACACCCAAATATTAAAAATACTTGTGTAGATGTTTGCTGTATTCGTTTACATTTACTACAGTGGTTAATTGAACATCATACAGACCATTATACGCCACTGGCACATCAACAATGTGTACAGAGCAATACTTTATAAGTAGCCTATTTTTTATTATGCAGTACAAAGATTTACGTGATTTTATCACGCAACTTGAACATCAACAGCAATTAAAACGTATTTCCTTAGAAATTGATCCTATTTTAGAAATGACTGAAATAGGTGATCGTACCTTACGCCAACAAGGTCCTGCCCTAATTTTTGAAAACCCTAAAGGTTATGACATGCCTGTGTTAACCAATTTATTTGGGACACCTGAGCGGGTTGCTTTTGGAATGGGGCAAAGCTCTACGGATGCCTTACGTGATGTTGGGAAATTGCTTGCTTTTTTAAAAGAGCCTGAACCGCCTAAAGGGATTCGGGATTTATGGGATAAATTCCCCTTATTTAAGCAAATTAAAAACATGCCTGCTAAGGTCATTAAAAATGCACCCTGTCAAGAAAACGTCATTGAAAAAGAGGATGTGGATTTAGGTATATTGCCTGTTCAAACTTGCTGGCCAGAAGATGCTGCCCCCCTGATTACATGGGGATTAGTGGTGACTAAAGGCGTTCATCAATCACGCCAAAATATGGGGATTTATCGCCAGCAAGTGATTGGTAAAAATAAAGTGATTATGCGTTGGTTGGCACATCGTGGTGGCGCATTAGATTATCAGGAGTGGTGTAAAAAATATCCTGATAAACCTTTTCCTATTGCTGTCGTATTGGGAGCAGATCCTGCCACTATTCTTGCAGCAGTTACCCCTATTCCTGATTCATTATCAGAATATGCTTTTGCTGGATTATTGAGAGGGGGGCGTACTGAGCTTACAAAATGCCAGTTACATGATTTACAAGTGCCTGCCCGTGCTGAAATTATTTTAGAAGGGTTTATCTACCCTGGGGAGCTTGCGCCAGAAGGACCTTTTGGGGATCACACAGGTTATTACAACGAAATCGATAATTTTCCCGTCTTTACTGTAGAAAGAATAACACAGCGAGACAATCCCATCTATCACAGCACATACACAGGTCGTCCACCTGATGAACCTGCTATCTTAGGTGTGGCATTAAATGAGGTGTTTGTTCCTATTTTACAAAAGCAGTTTTCTGAGATTGTTGATTTTTACTTACCCCCCGAAGGATGTTCCTATCGGATGGCAGTTATAAGTATTAAAAAGCATTATGCAGGTCATGCAAAACGTATTATGTTAGGGACTTGGTCATTTTTACGTCAATTTATGTACACTAAATTTATTATTGTAGTCGATGATGATATTGATGTAAGAAATTGGCAAGATGTGATTTGGGCGATGACAACCCGAATGGATCCTGTACGTGATACGGTGATGATTGAAAATACACCTATAGATTATTTAGATTTTGCATCCCCTGTTTCAGGTTTAGGTGGAAAAATTGGTTTTGATGCAACGAATAAGTGGGCAGGAGAAACCCAACGCGAATGGGGACGACCTATCGTAATGGGGGACGATGTTAAACAAAAAATTGATTTGCTTTGGGATGATTTAGCTATTTTCAATAAGTAAATTAAACTGCTATGATAAACCTAATGGTTAATCTTTGTGATAGAGCTATCACAAGTAAGAGGTTATAAAACAATGAATATGAAGAAATTAACGCTATCTTTAGCGATTAGTGCCATACTTTTCGGTGCTCAAACACAACTTGCTTACGCAGAAGATCCACCTCCTCCACCTACTGATGGTGGTACAGAACCTCCTCCACCTACTGATGGTGGCACAGAACCCCCTCCATCTACTGATGGTGATGGCACAGAACCTCCTCCACCTACTGATGGTGATGGCACAGAGCCTCCTCCACCTACTGATGGTGATGGTACAGAACCTCCTCCACCTACTGATGGTGATGGCACAGAGCCTCCTCCACCTACTGATGGTGATGGCACAGAACCTCCTCCACCTACTGATGGTGATGGCACAGAACCTCCTCCACCTACTGATGGTGATGGTACAGAACCTCCTCCACCTGAAGGCGACGGTGATAACCCTCCTCCACCTGAAGGCGACGGTGATAACCCTCCACCACCTGAAGGCGATGGTGATAACCCTCCTCCACCTGAAGGCGACGGTGATAACCCTCCTCCACCTGAAGGCGATGGTGATAACCCTCCTCCACCTGAAGGCGATGGTGATAACCCTCCTCCACCTGAAGGCGACGGTGATAACCCTCCTCCACCTGAAGGCGATGGTGATAACCCTCCTCCACCAGAAGATCCACGTTTTGATGGAAAAGACCCTATTCGTAATGTAATAGAAGTTCCTTTAGATGAAAATGGCTTTATTGATTTAGAAACAGAGCATTATGAACAAGAGCTAATTGAGCTTTTCAATAAGCCACCTGCTGAATTAACTGAAGAGGATTTTAAAGAATTATCTCCTGAAGATATTATCAAACTGGGTGCTAACCATATTCAACAACTTCCCCCAGAAATTGCTAAAGGACTTACACCTGAGCATATGAAGAATATGCCACGTGAAGCCATGGAAGGAATGGATGTTGAACACCTAAAAGCATTACCTCCTGAAGCTATTGCAGGCATGGATCATAAGAATATGGGAGCCATTCCTCCTGAACATATTGATGATTTAGGTGAAGAATATTGGGATAATTTAGACTCTGATGAGTTTAAAAAAATGCCACCTGAAGATGTGGCTAAAATGCTCTGTAATGCTGATACAGGTAAAGTTCCACCTGAGAAATTACGCCAATATTTACCTGATGATTGGGAAATTGAGGAAGGCACAGATCGCTTAATTCCACCTGAAGGAGCATCATTACAAGTTAAAGAATTACCTCCACCTCCAACATTAGAGAATGGTATTGAGTTACCTGCTGTACGTCCTGATTTAAAATCTGGTTTAAATATTGGTGGAGGCACAGGTGAAGGTCAAAAAGATCACTTAACAGGAATTGGGGAAGCACTGAAAAAACAAAATATCGATGTTGAAGTAGACCAAGATGATTATGGTTTCCTTGAAGTGAAAGGTAAAAATGACTTGGAAGGGGCTGACTTCCACTTCATGCCTGATCCAAACAACATTACCCAAGCCAATAAAGATGAGCCTGTTGGTTTATCTCAGGATAAAGCAGGACGTTACTTTATTGTCACAGAAGATGGGCAAAAATTTGGCTTATTCCCAGCACCTAAGAACCCAACAGAGTTACGTCAGTTCTTAAATGGTCAGAATGGTAAAGTGAAGATCACAAAAGAAGGTAACGTGATCATTGAAGAGTATATTGAACCACAACCAACTGATGTGAGTGAAGTTAAAGCACGTCGTTCTACAGTTGAATTACGGACACGTTCAGTTGTGTTTGATTCTACTGTGACCCAAACTGATGGAACAACAGATGCTGGTGTAAGTACTAATCAAGTGGTTTACTCTGATGGTACATCACAAACTATTTACCCAACGGTGCCAGAGCCTAGTACTTTTGTTTCATTAGCTTCTGCATTTGAAGGGGTCACCAGTGTGACTTATAACACTGATGGAAGTTTCAATATCACATTCTCTGGTGTTGATTACTGGTTAGTGGCTTCAAGTGAAGGCAGTAGTGTTCGTACAATGGTTTCAGGTGAAACGATTCCACGTATTGAGCTAAATGGTGCTTTAGTTCAGTACTACACACAATCAGGCTCTTATGTAGCCCAAACAAACTTAACAATTAATGCTGCACAATAATTAACAGCAATAATTAGTTAGAAAATCATACCTCATGTCCTGATACAGAGCATGGGGTATTTTTTTGTCTTAATTTTATTATTGGTTATAATGATAATTAATTTTCATTATATTTTAAGTGTTATATATTGAGTAAAGCAGTTTATAACAAAGGGGAAAATAGTGAGGCAGCTTAATATCGGTAGAGAAAAGAAAAAGCTTCGGGGCGTAAAAAGAAGACTTAGGGCGTTAGATTATTGGGCAGATTCTGCTAAGGGGTATTTTCCATCTGAGGATGCAGATGAAAAATATAGCAATTGGAAAATCCCTGTATATCAGGGTTTGGTTGAACCTCCTACAACAAATATAGCAATACAAAAGCATTGTATTTATGCACTGTTACGTGCTGCTAATTATTTTGTAGAAGCCAAACCTAAAGAGATGGAACATGCAATTGTCACGGTATTAATTCCTTATCCAGATATGTTTTCTAGTGAAATCTGTGTGTTTTTTGATCAGGATTATTTTGTAGAATTTTATCAACGAAATAATGAATGGCAGTCATTAACACCAACAACTGAACCACAACTCTCATCAACACTTGATTTTATTGTACCCGCGCCATTTTCTGAAGTTGGTTTTCATCATAAAATACAAGATAAAGATGAAGATGAGATTTTTACTTTTGAAAATGAGTGGTGGTCATATCGTGAGAAGGTCATATCTTAACCACTTTTTTCTTTAATTTAGTGAAAAATACAAAGGTATAGAATTAAAAAATGCATTATTTTACAGATGAAAATGATACAGGGCATAGTGATTATGAACAGTACTGTCGCTCAATTTGGGCAGAACTTTCCCCTGCATTAAAAATGATTCAAGGAGGGATGTTACCTGATGATATATTTGATGTAGAAACAGTATATTGGTTTCATGATGGGCGCATCCTTTCTTATGAAGAAGGAGAGGATATTGTATTAAAAATTGGCTTTGAGCATGAAAATGATTGGAAAAAGATTAATTTAGTATATAAAAAAGCAGAAATTACAAAGCTAGTGAATGAGCAACGATTGACTAATACACCAGAAGAACCTAACAATGATATTATGTGTCATGAGCTTATCAAGATAAATAGTGGCTACACTCACAGCTTTCTTTTTGCCAGCGGAGAAGAATTACAAATTAGCTTTTTAGATTTAGAGATAAAATAGGCAGTTAGTTTAAAAGTTATAAATTATGATGTTACTTATTTTATTATTTGCTTTACTTGACCGTGTAATTTTATTTTTAGCAAAAAAATTTAAAGCCAATCAGTTATCTATATTAATTCTATCTTGGTTTACACCTCTATTATTTTTAGATTTATATGTTTTTTCAGAAAGTGAATTTTATCAAAAAGTACTGCTTGCTTCTGCAATATTCATCAAAATAGTGGCTGATATGGCTAAATATAACAATTTCAAAGATATGATAGGTCAAGTGCTAGCAGGTACACTTGCATTTACTTGGTTGCTATCTTTATTCACTCCGATATATACCATATTTTATCCTACCTATTCCCAGTTTTTTAGTTTTTAAAAACTAAGATTTTCCTCAATTCTATATACGCTATACTAAAAATATAGCTTTTATCTTTATTTTTGCCTTTTATAAAGGTGATATTTATAATTAAATTTCTGCATATGATTTTATAGCGTATATATAGTACTATGCTGCTATTTTTAGCTAGGCAATATAATAAGTATGCTTAAAAATATGGTAGTTCTGCATAAGTAGTGTAGAAATTCTAACTAAGTCTGAATTATTCAGATACTAGCTTCTTTATAGCACTATATTTTCAGGACTACCAAAAATATATACTTTTTGCCCTACAAAAAAAATTTATATTTATAAAAAAGAATTCTTTTATTTTTACAAAAATTAGGGGGGAGGCTAATTTTTATTGGAGTGTATAGATGCAATATTTAATAAAGTTACTAATTACTGGTATTTTTATTTATTCCAGCTCTTTATTTGCAATAGAACCAGTACAAGTTGTTACTGCAAACTGGAAACCCTACAACTATTTAGAAAATGGGGTACTCGTAGGCAGTGGTACAGCAATTGTAAAAGCAGTTTTTAAAGAGGCACAAGTCCCCTATAAAATAAATGTATATCCATGGGCACGTACCTATAAAATGGCGGAGAAAACCCCAAATACACTAATTTATACATTAGTGCGTGTACCAATGCGTGAAAAAATGTTTAAGTGGGTGCGCCCAATTGGTATGTCTGATAAGGTTTATTTTTATCAGTTAGCAAATAATACAGATGCACCTCAAATTAAACATATTAACGATCTAAAAAAATACCGTTTTGGTGTGGTGCGTAATAGTATTAACCATCAATATTTAAAACAATTAGGATTTAAAGAGGGTGAAAATTTACAACCATTACGTCATCAATCTCTAAATTTAAAGCAGCTAATGAAAGGGCATCTTACTTTTAGTGTTTTTGCAGAAGATAATCTTCATCAAGAATTATCCTCATTAAATATTCCTAAAAAGAAACTTCGCCCTGCTTTATTTTTACAAGATATTCGCTTTTATATGGCATTTAATAAAAATACACCTGATAGCTTAGTACAAAAATTACAAGCTGCTTATGACCGATTGCAGCAGCAAGGTAAAATTGCTGTTTTTAAGTAAACAATACTTTTTTCCCTTCTAAGCAAAAAGAAGGGAAAAATTACAATTTCTATTTTTTTATTTTGGAAAATATTAATGTTTTGTATACTAATTGAGAAAAAAATGGAAAATGAAACAGAAGCACAATATCAATTTTATGACACTGCTTATAAAGAGCATAAAGGTATACTAAGTATCAATAAAAAAACAGGAGAGTATTCTATTGTTAACCCAATAAAATATGAAAGTATCTCTAGTAGAGCATGTATAAAAATATATAGGCATTGGTTAAAAGGAGAGTTTCCTGAAAAAACCATGTGGGCATCTTAAAATTTTCCCTCACTTTATGCAAAGTTTGTGAAATGGGGAAAGAAGTTTATAAAGCTGCTACTTTCTCTCTTAACACATCCCTTACTTGACAGAGTGTAACGCCTAACTGATTACGCCCTGTACCTTTTGTACCACAGCCCCAATAATAATCTCCTGTTGTTTTTTCAATAATATCCTCTTCCCCTGTGCTTAATAACAATGTGGTTAGTTTTTTATGAGTAGAAAACTTCCTTAAAACTGCCTGATACATCACTTCATCTTTAACCTGTTCCCAATCAGTACGTAACGGCATGGTACGACTGCGCCCTAAAGTAGCAGCATATTTTGGTGTTTTGGCTAAACGGATTCTCTCTTTATAATCAGTATCAATAAACTTTTGTGCTTGAAAATAATGTTCAACTGTTGCCCACCACTGATCATCCAACTGAATACCATAAGCAGCAAAATTTGAAAATTCACCGTACTTGTTTCGCGTACTATAAAAATAAATAGGCATCATAAAAGCTCATTAATAAAAACAATATAACTGACTAGATTATAGACAATAATCCCTATATTTTAGGCAAAAAAAAGACTTTCAAATAAATTTGAAAGCCCCAATAAAAGAACCAGAATACAGGAGAACTGGCCTAATTTGTGTACTAAGTATGCTGCCACATACCTTTAGTATTCAACGAGTTTTATGACAAATTAATAGATTTTTGCAATTTTTTTAATGCATTACTCTCGATCTGACGAATCCGCTCAGCAGAAACACCATACTCTTCCGCTAATGTCTGCAAGGTCGCCTTATCTTCGGTTAACCATCTTTTAGCTAGAATATCTTGGCTACGATCATCTAACTGAGATAAAGCATGGAATAGGTTATCATGACCATGTTGTGTCCATTCATCACGCTCGGCAACGATGGCAGGATCAAAATTACTATCTTCCAAATAACCCGATGGTGCAAAAATATCTGCTTCTTCATCCGCATCGGTGGGTGCATCAAAGGCTAAATCATGTGAACTAAGACGAGATTCCATTTCCATCACATCTTTTTCAGATACACCTAAATCAGCAGCCACTTTGGCAACTTCTGCACTGTTCATCCAACCTAAACGTTTTTTCGCACTACGTAAGTTAAAAAACAATTTCCGCTGTGATTTTGTTGTCGCAACTTTTACAATACGCCAGTTACGTAAAATATATTCATGAATTTCTGCACGAATCCAATGCACAGCAAAGGAGACTAAACGAACACCGACCTCAGGATTAAAGCGTTTTACCGCTTTCATTAAACCAATGTTACCTTCCTGAATTAGGTCAGCTTGGGGTAAACCATAACCACGGTAACTGTGTGCAATGTGCATCACAAAACGTAAATGAGACATTACAAGTGTACGAGCGGCTTCGAGGTCGCTGTTTTCTTGGCGATAACACTCTGCTAAGTCACGTTCTTGCTCCGCGGTTAGCATAGGAATCGCTTTAATAGCTTGCGCGTATCCTTCAATATTTTGACCAGGAACAGCAAGCTGCATATTTAATGTTAATGCAGATGACATAGTGGTTATCTCCCCGTAAATTCTTGTAATCTGAAATTTATTTTAGCACTCTCCTGAGTAAAGTGCTAACTTTTTTAGACTCAATCTAAAAAAGTTGCATTGATTAAAGCTTAGTATAGCCCTCAGGTATTATTATGTCAAACAGTAGTATATAAATTTAGTATTATTATGTCAAATTATTTAGGTAAAAACATATGACTAAGCGATTCAGTCAACTTATTTTATGGTTAGAAAAAACCGTTGGTATCAACGATCCACAGCCTATAGCGATTACAAATGATGCCAGCTTTCGACGTTATTATCGTCTGATTCTTGCAAATGAACGCTATATAATAATGGATGCCCCGCCTGAAAAAGAGAATTGTCTACCTTTTATAGACGTTGCAAAACGCTTTTCAGCCGCTGGCTTAAATGTGCCCCAAATTATCGCCCAAGACTTAGAACAGGGGTTTTTACTGCTCTCTGATTTAGGTGATGATTTATACTTGCCTCAGCTAAAAAATACCCCTGAATGTGCTGATGCACTCTATGAATCTGCCATGTGTGCCTTGGTCACTTTACAGCAGAAAACAGATAAAACAGGTTTACCTTTATATGATGAGACCTTGTTACAGCGCGAAATGTCTCTTTTTCCTGATTGGTTACTAGAAAAACATATTTCATTCAGCCTTTCTGAAACTGAAAAAGAGGGGTTAAATCATTGTTTTTCAATACTTACTGAGAGTGCATTAGCACAACCGCAAGTTGTTGTACATCGTGATTATCATTCACGTAATTTACTCACTCACCAAAATAATAGCCCTGCTATCATCGATTTTCAGGATGCTGTTATTGGGGGTATTACCTATGATCTCGTCTCATTGTTGCGAGATTGTTATATTTCATGGTCTGATGAGCAATTAATGACATGGACAACTTTCTATTTTAAACGCGCCCAAGCTGAAAACCTGTTGCCTGTCACAGCAACTTATACCGAGTTTATGCGTTGGTTTGATTTAATGGGCTTGCAGAGACATATTAAAGTAGCTGGTATTTTTGCACGCTTATATCATCGTGATGGTAAAACTGGCTATCTTGCTGATATTCCTCAAACATTACGCTATATTATTGAAGTATCTGCTAAGTATCCTGAGTTTGCTGCCTTACATGAATTAACTAAGCAACGTGTATTACCAGCTGTTTTATCATTACAATCATGTGAGGTGTAATGATGCGCGCAATGATTTTAGCAGCAGGGCGTGGAGAACGGATGCGCCCTTTAACCGATACAACCCCCAAACCTTTATTAAAAGTAGGAGGGCGTGCCTTAATTGAGCATCATATTGATGCCTTACAGCAAGCTGGTTTTAATGATATTGTCATTAATCACGCCTACTTAGGGGAGCAAATTGTACAGTATTTGGGGACTGGGGAACGTTATGGGGTGCGTTTACACTACTCTGCAGAATCCCCTCATGCTTTAGATACGGGAGGGGGTATTTTTAATGCATTGCCTTTATTAGGTAACGCGCCTTTTTTAGTGGTGAATGGTGATGTGTGGACAGATTATCCTTTTACCCAATTACGTGATCATAAATTAAGCCAATTAGCTCATTTAGTACTTGTTGATAATCCTGAACAACATCCACAGGGGGATTTTACGCTAATAGATAAACAGGTCTCAATGGATACAGGAACACGATTAACATTTAGTGGGATTGGCTTGTATCATCCTGATTTATTTCAATCTTGCCAAAAAAAGCAGGAAAAATCATTTTCACTGGTTCCTTTATTAAAGAATGCAATGCAACAGCATCAAGTCAGTGGTGAGTATTACACAGGGTGTTGGCATGATATTGGAACCCCCAAACGTTTAATTCAATTAGATAAGCAATTACACAGTGCTATATAAGCTTATTTCATTATATATATGGCTTATTTTTCATGCTGATGATTAAAAAGTTGTATATACTGTGCTGTTTTTTTATTACTTATAAAGATATGTAGAGATGAATCCTGAAAAAGTTGTTTTTGGTTTCTTTATTGTCATGGCATTAACACTTAACTTTGGTTTTTTCATTGGTGATATGGATAACCCAAACCATCATCATGTATATGAACTTGCCGCTGCAATTGTAGTAAATTTAATTGCTACTATTTTAAAATTTGGTGATCGCTCACAAATGGGCGCGGTATTAGTGGCAACAAGCTTAGTGGCTGATTTACAGCTTATCAGTGCTGCCATTGTGTGGGGGGTGAGTACACATATTGATCAAACAGGGATGACTGCTAGCACCATGGCAAGTATTGTTTCCTTATCAGGGGGGGCATTATTGGCTAATGTGGTATCAGTGTTATTGCTTGTTGTTGAAACCATCATGTTACGCCGTTAATTTATTATGTCTTATTCAATGAGCACGGTTATTTTTCTAGTAATGCGCCGCATGCGTGTCCCCTTGTTAGTTCTGCTTAGTGTCTACTCCATCACTATTATTGGGATCACTTTAATCCCTGGGGTTGATGATCAAGGGCAAGAATGGTACATGAGTTTTTTTCATGCCTTCTATTTTGTCTCTTTTATGGGGACAACTATTGGTTTTGGTGAAATCCCGTATGAATTCAGCGATGCCCAACGCATGTGGGTCACTTTTTCTATGTATCTTGCGGTGGTTTCTTGGATTTATGCGATTGGAGCATTGCTGGCACTGGTACAAGATAAAGCCTTGCAACGCGCCTTTACCTTGCGCCGATTTTCACAAACAGTAAAACATATTCACGAACCATTTTATCTCGTCTGTGGTTATGGCGATACAGGACGCGCTTTAGTCAGTGATTTAGAAGAGCGTTTTACGCGTTCAGTAGTGATTGAGCTAGAGCAGGAACATATCGACCTGTTAACAATGGAGAATTACCCAGTATATGTGCCCAGTTTCTGTGCTGATGCCAGTAAACCCAGTTACTTGATAGAAGGGGGCTTAAAAAATCCTCATTGTGCTGGGGTGGTTGCGATTACAAATAATAATCTGGCTAATTTACATATTGCGATCACGACTAAATTAATGAACCCTAAACTCAAAGCAATTTGCCGTGTAGAGTCTCATGAGATTGCTGCTAACATGGGATCATTTGGTACCGATTATATTATTAATCCTTTTGATATTTTTGCTGCACAGCTACGTATTGTCTTACATATTCCTAGCTTACATCTATTAAGAGAATGGTTAACAGGACGACGAAAAAAGGTAGTGTATGATCAATTGGTACCCCCTAAGCGGGGTTTATGGATTTTATGTGGTTATGGACGCTTTGGGAAAGCGGTACATGATGTACTTAAAAATGATCCTAATATTCAGTTGGTTGTAATTGAAGTTGCACCTGAGGAAAAAGGTTACCCTCGTACCGAATTGGTGACAGGGCGAGGCACTGAGGCGATCACATTATTAGAAGCTCATGTTAAAGAAGCGGTAGGGATTATTGCAGGCACAGCAGATGATATTGATAACCTTTCTATAGTCATGACCGCACGAGGGTTAAATCCAGATTTATTTGTTGTTATTCGTCAAAATATTGCAGACAACAGTATCATTTTTGAGGCTGCAAAAGCAGATATTGTCATGCAGGCGAGTCAGATCATTGCTGATTATATTCGTATCTTACTCTCTACTCCTTTATTAAATGACTTTATGTCTATGACACGTTTACAAGATAATGACTGGACAAATGAATTGAGCCTACGCCTAGACCACTTGATTGATGCACAACGCCCCAAACTATGGGAAATTTCTATTACTGAAAAAAACAGTCCTGCCATTACCCAAGCAATTGAAGAATATCAAACTATACGTATTGAGCAATTACTTGCTGATCCATGTCAACGTGATCAAAATTTAGCTCATTTACCTTTATTTTTATTACGTGGGAAAGAAAAAATTTTATTACCCCATAAAAATACAAAAATAGCGATAGGGGATAAAATTTTATGGTGTGGTACACAAAGTAGTAAAAATTGGTTGGAATGGACACAAAAAGATCATTCTATTTTGGCCTATATTATTACAGGGCAAAATGAGGCACGTAGTTATATTTGGCGATGGGCAGAACGGCGTTACCGTAGTTATTTACATCAATATAAGAAAAAACAACAGCAGGATCGGAAGTCTCATAATGAGACTGAATAATAACAATGTAGAGGCACCTTGTGGAACTCTCTTCCTGTAGGTAGCCTCTTATTAATATAATGTAGATTACTCTTCTTCATCCTCTAGTTTAAGATGATCTAGCAAAGGTTCAAATATCATTTTGCTCACATCAATAAATTGCTGTTGAGCCTCTTCATCCTCTAATAAATGTTCAGGTTCATGAAAGCAAAGTTGATAATAGGCATCACTAGATTCACCTTGATAACTATTTTTATCTCCTTCTATTACCCATTTTGTTTGCAATGCTTTTTTTAACAATTCCATTTCTGTTTTCTTAGTATTTTTAGGATTCTGTGTTTCTTGAACAAAGCTTAAACTGGTTTCAGGGAAAAAATATAAAGGCGAGTGTAAACCTTGCCAGTAATAAGCCAGTATCTGGCTTAAATACTGCTTTGCTTCTTCCTGTTTCAAGGGTTCAAAAACATAATGTGTGCAAGCAACTTGTTGACTATCTAACCCTAATAAGCGACTAAAACGCGGTAAAGGTGGGACAGCATTGATACTATTTAATAGTAAATGATGAATCCATGCTTCTAAAAAATGCTTCGCCTTTAAACGTGAACAATGATAATAAATATAAGCATTTGACCATAAATTATCTAATGTGCCTGTGATGGTTAAACCCAGTTCTTCAAAATGCATCTCTTGAATAAGATGAGGGGTTAATTTATGTTGTGTACTGAGTAATTGTTGCACTTCATTTATAAAAGGTTGTACAACATGAAATTCTTTATTATAAATAAATTTACCTACTTCACCATGCGGTAAATGCCCAGAAGCTTTTGTCATCGCGTAATGTTGTTGCTGAGTATGCCGATGGGTTAATTGATCATGGGTGACACTTTCATGTAACTGATAACGATCTAAGGCATCTACAGTAAACGGTTCAGTAACAGGTAGTTGTACAGTGTTTTCAATTAATTGTACCCCTAAACGTTGCTGTAATAGAAATTTTACAGGATGGCGCAAAAAGCGTAATAGCTGCTGTACGCTGATGGTACGTTGCTCCTGATTGGCTTCAGGTAGCTGGGTATTAATTAAATGTTGTTGGGAAACAGGCTGATCCAGCATATTTTGTTTAGCAGCAAGGGTTTGACTGGCGGCATAATAAGTACTGGAATAACTAAATAAATGTGTATTATCATTGCTGAAATAGTCAGGACTAAATGCTTGTAATGGATGATAAGTAGTTAAGCTGGTTAATAAATTTTGGCTAGGATGTATAAAACCTGTTTCAATATAATCTTGCAACTCACTGACTAATACAGAAGGCGGTTGAATACTATCATTATGAATATTGCGCCCTACATAACTGATATAACAATAATCTCGTGCAGAGAGTACCGCCTCTAAAAAAAGATAGCGATCGTTTAAACGCTGAGACCTATCCCCTCGTTGACGCTGCCCGCGTTCATGTGCCACTTTGATTAAATTAAAGTTTACACTGTCATCAGCACGCGGATAATCTTTGTCATTAATCCCTAATAAACAAATCACTCGAAAAGGTATACTCCGCATCGGCAATAGGGCACAAAAAGTAATATGCCCAGTTAGAAAATGCATAGGTAGGGGATCAGTTTCTAAATGATGGCGTAAATAAGTTAATAAAACACGACTGCTGATTTCATTGGAAAAATAGGCTTCATCTGCATTTTTTTCTAAAGAAGCTAAGGTATCCCGCATTCTCTGTAATTGATATTCATACTCTTCTTCAGCAGTAAGAAAATTCTCCAATACCTCTAATAAAAATACTTTCCAATCACTGAGTGTACGGGGTGTTTTTAATGCATTCACAGTATTAACCACATGATCAATAAAGTGCATAAATTTACCTAAAATTTGTGCATCTTGTCCCTCAATATCATCAAAAGGCACAATATCATGAAATAAAACCGCTTTTTCATGAGCTGGTAAGGCATAACCAAGTAATAAGCGTTTTAAGCCTGCATCCCAGGTATTTTCAGCAAAAGAGGGTAAATCTAAATTACTACGACTGTCTGCATCTACTCCCCAACAAATACCTGTTTCTTTAACCCAATGTTGAATAAGTTCCAATTCATTCAGATTAAGATCAAATTTTTGTTGAATAGGAATAAAGTCTAATAAATCTAAAATATCATTTGTGGTAAAACGGCTGTATTCCAGTTCTAAAATAGCAAAAAAAGCCTCTATCAATTCACTTTGTTGACGTAAACTCCGATCAGCAATGGTATAAGGCAGGTATTTTTCTTCTTTCTCTGTACTGGAAAATACCGCTTGGATAAATGGCGCGTAGACCTCCACATTAGGCATCATCACCACAATATCTTTGGGTTGCAAATCATCATGCTGTGCAAATAGAGCTAATAGTTGATCATGTAATACTTCAATTTCACGCATCGGGCTGTAACAGACATGAAATTGAATCGATTTATCTGTTTCATCAATCAGTGTTGTGGCTAAAGTATCGCCCCGCTCTTCTAACTGTAAAATATCATTTTGAATATAAGCTAATAGCGTATGATTATCAGCAGGCTCAAAATATTCTTTATAATGATGAGGGAATTTATTGGCTTCATCCCCTAACATATCAATAAAATCACGCCCTAACATCCCCATTGATGCCAGCAAGCTATTACCTGATTCAAATACAGCCGCTTGTTCTGGTTTGTGTTTTTCTAACTTTGCTAAAGCACTGCGGGAGATAATATCTCCCCAATACTCTTGGCAAGGGTTTAAGGCAAAGACATGCACATCAATAAAATGAGATAGGGATAAAATGATTTCTAAATGAAAAGGCGGTAAAGAGGATACACCAAAAATAGATAAACGTTGAGGCAAACCAAGTGTAGGGATTTGTTTCTCTAGTTGGTCAAAAAATTGCTGTTTTAAAGCGGCACGATGTTTTGTATGTGCACTGTGATGATCATAATAGTTAGCCAAGGCTTGCCATAAAATTTTTTGCCACTGTGCATAACTATCATAAGCAGGATCTAACCATAATAGGGGTTGCTCATCATTTTCCCATGTCGCAATATTATCAGAACGAAAAATAACATACTGGTCAAACACATCTGCAATACGACTTGCCAATTGGAATAATTTTACCCCATGCTGATCATCGGTTAAGTAGTGATTAAGCTCTTTAAAATCAGGGTGATCAATAAATTCTGGTAGGAGTTTTACTAGACTCCATGTCATGACTTCACGTTTAAATTTAGAAGTGTCAGGTAGTTGAGGTAAGACAGAGCGAAAAATACGCCATACAATTGCTTCAGGAAAAGGAAAGTCAGCATTTGCCCACACCCCTAATTTTTCAGCTAAACTCATAGATAACCAACGAGACATCCCTAAACTTTGAATAACAATTGTTTCTCGTGCCAAAGGGTCAGCAAGTGGTTGAGAAAGAACATAGGCAAGCACTGTAGAAAGGTGCTCAAGTCGGTTACTGGTATGGATGTATAACATACAAAACTTTATCAAGTAAGTATAAGAATAGTATTTTATAATATGATTCACATACTATAAAAAATTTATTTAAAAGTAATAATTTTAAGGGAGCAATTATGTATTGTAACGTTAGAGTAATGGGCATTTTTTTATATATGGCCCTATTTTTATCATTCCAACAAGCTCATGCAGAAGAGGCATTACAATGTGGTATTGCTAAAAATTATCCGCCTTACCAATTTGAAACAGAGGGTAAAGCAAAGGGGTTTGATGCTGATGTGTTACGTTTGGTTGCCAAGCATTTGAAACAAGATATCACATTCTACCAAAAAGATTGGGAACATGTATTTACTCAGCTACGTATGAATAAATTGGATTGTATTACAGGAATGGAAATTAACGATATTCGTCGCCGTTTCTTTTTGTTTACACAGCCTTATTATGCACGCCAAGAAGTTATTTTAGTCCGCAAAGATAGCACTGAAATTAATGCCTTGAAAGATTTGGAGGGTAAAATGATCGCAGGGGATAAACACTCACAAATAGAAGAATACCTAGAAGAAAAAGGCATGTTTAAAAAAGCACGCTTAATTCGTAAAGAAGATAAAGAAAAAGCGATGCAGTTACTCAAAGAAGGCAAAGTAGATGCTGTTATTACCCCTAGAGCTGTGGGTATGTATACTGTTAAAAAGTATGATTTTAAAGTCAAAACAATTTTCTCAATGGGGGAAGGCACTCCTGTTGGGCTGGCTTTCCATAAAAAAAATGCAGCATTAAAAGAACGTGTTGATGCAACATTAGGTGAGTTAATTGAGAAAGGAGAAATTAGTAAACTCTATACAGCATGGTTTAACTAATTTATCGTTTATAGGCTGGTATCGTTATATTCAGATATTATTACCCCATCTAGTTATATCACAGACTAGATGGGGATTTGCATGTTAGATTTTTATACTATACACGCTCAAATACAGCAGCGATCCCTTGACCCCCACCGATACACATGGAGACTAAAGCATAGCGTCCATTTGTACGTTGTAATTCGTATAAGGCTTTAACAGTAATGAGTGCACCTGTTGCACCAATTGGGTGACCTAGAGAAATACCACTTCCATTAGGATTCACTTTATCCATTGGTAAATCTAAGTCACGACATACAGCTAAAGCTTGGGCTGCAAACGCTTCGTTTAATTCAATCACATCCATATCAGCAATACTGAGTTCTGCTTTTTTTAATACAGTTTTAATTGCTGGAACAGGCCCAATCCCCATATATTTAGGCTCTACACCAGAGTGTGCATAAGCCACTAGACGACCTAAAGGTTGTAAGCCTTTTTCTTTCGCTTTTTCTGCTTCCATTAAGACCACAGCAGCAGCGGCATCATTAATACCTGAAGCATTTCCTGCCGTGACACTCCCGCCTTCTTTTTTGAAAACAGTGCGTAATTTTTGTAAACCTTCTACATTGATATCAGCACGAACATGCTCATCTGTATCAAAGAAAGTAGAGCCTTTACGTGATTTTAGCTCAACAGGTAAAATTTGATCTTTAAAGTAACCTTCAGCTTGTGCATTCGCAGCACGTTTATGACTTTCAGCGGCTAAAGCATCTTGATCTTCACGAGAAATATTCCATTTCTCTGCGACATTTTCAGCAGTAACACCCATATGGTATTTATCAAATGGATCAGATAATGCACCTACCATCATATCAATCATTTGACCGTCACCCATACGCTGTCCCCAACGTCCTGTGGGCAAGCTGTAAGAGGAACGGCTCATGCTTTCAGCCCCCCCAGCAACAGCGGCATCTGCATCCCCTGTCATAATACATTGTGCGGCAGAAACAATGGCTTGCAAGCCACTACCACATAAGCGGTTTAAGGTATAGGCAGGCGTTTCAATGGGTACACCGCCATCAACACCCGCAACACGTGATAAATACATATCTTTAGGTTCGGTATGAATAACATTACCAAATACGACCTGACCAATGTCAGCACCTTCAACATTTGCACGTTTTAAAGCTTCTTCAACAACAAGTGCTGCCAGTTTTGTTGGGGCAACATCTTTTAATGACCCGCCGTAATCACCAATAGCTGTTCTGACACCACTGACAATCACTACATCACGTCCATTACTCATAAAATCCTCCAAGAAATCTAAGGTAGTTGTTTTAATCGACTGTATTTGGCATATGTGCCTTTTAAAAAACCTAAAAGCGGGGTGATAAAAAAAAAGGACTGCCTCAATAGAGACATGTCCTTTTTTTACAATAATTAATTTAGATCACACTGTTGTATGATAATCATGGTATGTATTAACATCTGTAATAAGCATCCATATTAATCTGTGACCTACCTACTATAATCATAGTCTATTTTAATTATTGCTTTATGATGAAGCTTAATTTTATTTAGCGTCAACAGGACGTTGTGCTTCACCAATGTATAATTGACGTGGACGACCAATCTTCATAGATGGTTCTTCTAACATTTCTTTCCACTGTGCAATCCAGCCTACTGTACGTGCTAAAGCAAACATTACTGTGAACATGTTCATAGGAATGTTTAATGCGCTTAAGATAATACCTGAGTAGAAGTCAACGTTCGGGAATAATTTACGCTCGATGAAGTATGGATCTTCTAACGCAATGCGCTCTAATTCCATTGCTGTATCAAACATTTCACGACGTGCTGGATCTAAATCTTCTAATAACTCATGACAAATACCACGAATAATTGTAGCACGTGGGTCATGGTTTTTGTAGACACGGTGACCAAAGCCCATTAAACGAGTTGGGTTAGCACGGTCTTTTACTTTTTCCATGTATTCAGGAATGTTACTCTTATCACCAATTTCATGTAACATGTTGATAACAGCTTCATTTGCACCACCGTGTGCAGGTCCCCATAAAGTTGCAATCCCTGCTGCAATACATGCAAATGGGTTAGCTTGAGAACTCCCTGCTAAACGTACAGTAGAAGTACTGGCGTTTTGCTCATGGTCAGCATGTAGAATCATTAATAATTCTAATGCTTTAACAGCTGTTGGGTTAGCTTTGTATTCTTCTGCTGGGACAGAAAACATCATTTGTAAGAAGTTTTCTGCATAGCCTACATCATTACGTGGGTAGGTGTAAGGTAAGCCCATTGTGTAGCGGTAACAGTTTGCTGCAATAGTAGGGATTTTTGCAATCAAACGTTTAGCGCATAAGTCACGGTGCTCAGGGTTATTAATATCCATTGTGTCATGGTAGTAACTGGATAAAGCCCCAACAATACCAATCATCATAGCCATAGGGTGGGCATCACGACGGTAACCGTTATAAATATTACGTAAACCTTCGTTTAACATGGTGTGAGAGCGGATTTCTGACTCAAACGCGTCTTTTTCTGTTGCGTTAGGCAGTTCACCATTTAACAGAAGGTAACACACATCAAGGTAACTTGCGTTAGCGGAAAGGTCTTCGATGGAGTAACCACGGTGTAATAAGATACCCTTGGCACCATCAATGAAAGTAATTGCACTTTCACAACTGGCAGTGGTCATAAAGGCGGGGTCAAATGTGAACATGCCCAGCTCTTTTGCTAAAGATTGGCACTCAACAACTGGGTGACCATGTGTTCCACGACGTACGGAACAGTCAATGGATTTACCCGTTGCGTTATCAGTAATAGTGACAGTATCTGTGCTCATTATACCCCCGTCAAGCATTGGAGCGGATTATAAAAAAATGAATATCAAAGTCATCACTTTCGCAAATAGGCTATCAACGTTAGGGTTCAATAAATCCACACTTAAAATATTTAAATAGGATTTGACATTACCCAGCTAAAATACGTTGTCATACCTATTTTTTAATCGAAATCGCAGCATATAAAGTAACCTAATTATAAGTGTTGGTGATTAATTAGGTTAAATTATTATATTCATGTAAAATTTTTAGCCAAAATATAGAAGCATTATCAGCTAAAATTTGAGCTGCATTGTACCGAGTTTATAGCATTGCAGCAAATTACAGTTTTAATTTGCCATGCGCACATCATCAATTTTAATTTTTGATAGAATAGAGTAAGTTCTATTTAGTTTTGCGCTGCAATAATGTTAATCGCTTATTATATTAAACCATAAATAAAAGCTTATACAAATTATTTAGCTTATCTAGCTGTATAATTGTATGGAATATATCAGCAAAAATCCAGTAAATATCTTAAAAAGCAATAATTTACATTTATTTTTAGCTACTATTTTTTATATAACCTATCTTTTTGAAGGAATAATTATGACCGTAAAAAATGCATTTTATGCCCAATCTGGAGGTGTGACAGCGGTAATTAATGCCAGCGCATGTGGTGTCATTGAAACAGCACGCCAACATCCTGATAAAATAGGCAAAGTGTATGCAGGGCGTAATGGCATTATTGGGGCATTATTAGAAGAGTTAATTGATACCAGCTTAGAATCAGAGGCTGATATTTCCGCATTGCGCCATACACCATCAGGTGCATTTGGTTCTTGTCGTTTTAAATTAAAAGGTTTAGAAGAAAGCCAACAAGAATATGAACGCCTTATTGAAGTATTCAAAGCGCATAATATTGGTTACTTTTTTTATAACGGTGGGGGAGATTCGCAAGATACATCGCATAAAGTGTCGCAAATTGGTGAAAAAATGGGCTACCCGATTACTTGCATCGGTATTCCTAAAACCGTTGATAATGATTTACCCATTACAGATAACTGCCCCGGATTTGGATCAGTTGCTAAATACGTAGGAGTCTCTATTCGTGAAGCCAGCTTTGATGTGGCCTCGATGGCAGAGACTTCTACAAAAGTATTTGTTTTAGAAGTCATGGGTCGTCATGCAGGCTGGATTGCAGCAGCGGGTGGATTAGCTGCTGAAAAAGAAGGCGATGCACCCCATATTATTTTATTCCCAGAAGTGACTTTTGATGAAAAAACCTTTTTAGCTAAAGTTGATGAAACTGTAAAAAAATATGGCTACTGCTCTATTGTAGTGTCAGAAGGGGTGCGTAATGCAGAAGGTAAATTCCTCTCTGATGCAGGCGTACGTGATGCTTTTGGTCATGCTCAATTAGGGGGTGTTGCCCCTGTATTAGCCAATTTAGTGAAAGCAGAATTAGGCTATAAATACCACTGGGCTGTAGCAGATTATTTACAACGTTCTGCTCGTCATATTGCTTCTAAAACAGATGTAGAGCAAGCTTATGCATTAGGTAAAGCGGCAATAGAGTTTGCTGTATCAGGTAAGAATGCTGTGATGCCAACTATTGTGAGAACCTCTAATACACCTTATCAATGGGAAATTGGTTCAGCAGATTTAGCTGATGTGGCAAATGTTGAAAAAATGATGCCTGCTGATTACATCACAGAAGATGGTTTTGGTATTACTGAAGCATGTCGTGAATATCTACAGCCACTTATTGCAGGGGAAGATTATCCTCCCTATAAAAATGGGCTGCCTAATTATGTAGAATTGCAAAATAATCTTGTAGAAAAAAAATTAGGTGATTCTTATAGCTTAAAATAAGTTTTTAAAGGAAGAGATAAAAAACAATTAGAAATTGGCGTTATTATTGCTTTAATTTCTAACATCTTCCTTTGTTGATTTTTATTCCTTTTACTCCTTGGCTGTATAAGATAGCCAAGGAGTAAAAGGATTTTTTTTGCCTAAAAGTTAATTTGTTATTACTTTATCATACAAAAACACACTATTTTATTCATAATAATTACTTGTATTAGCTATTACGATTAATTACCATTGAATTTAGATAAACCTCATCATGTAATGGAGAGAAACATGAGTGTATACACCAAAGGAAGTTTAATTGGTTTAGCCCTTGCGTGTAGTGTTAGTGCACACGCAGCAACGTCAGCTAAATGGGGATACTCAGGCGATGCAGCACCTGAACATTGGGGTGCATTAAAAGCAGAATATGCTACTTGTGCAACAGGTAAAGCGCAATCTCCTATTGATTTAAATAGCTTTGTTGATAAAGACCTACCCCCTATCAAGTTCAATTATGGAACAAATGCAACAGTTGTGCTAAATAATGGACACACTGTACAAGCTAATTATGCTGCAGGTAGTACCATTGATGTAGCTGGGGAAGTTTTTGAGTTAAAACAATTCCATTTTCACACACCGAGTGAAAACCATATTAAAGGTAAATCTTTTCCTTTAGAAGTACACCTTGTTCATGCTAACAAAGAAGGCAAACTGGCTGTAGTGGGTGTCGTATTTGATTTAGGAGATGAAAACCCTTTATTAGCTAAAGTATGGCAGCAATTACCAGAAAAAGCAGGAGATGAGCATAAATTAAAAGCAACAATAAAAGTACAAAATTTATTACCTGAAAACCGTGATTACTACCGCTTTAGTGGTTCACTGACTACCCCACCTTGTACTGAAGGCGTAACATGGTTAGTAATGAAAAACCCTGTCACTGTCTCTCAATCACAGGTTGATGCTTTTGCAAAAGTGTTACATCATACAAACAACCGTCCTATCCAACCATTAAATGGGCGTGAAATCTTAGAATAAAAAGTAATTTTTGAGATAACCTGCTAACTTTTTTCATTTTAGATTAAAAGTAAGTAGGTTATCTTTAAATACTGTATTTATACGGGAGGTGTATTGGCCGTGATTAACTCACAGACCTCTTCTGTTAAATTACGGAAACGGTGTGGCAACAAACTATCAAAATAATAACCATCTCCTTGTTTAAGAATTTTAACATCCTCATCTACTGTTAACTCAATTTCCCCTTTAATCACAACCCCTCCCTCTTCCCCTGAATGTTTTAACATCTCTACCCCAGTATCCGATCCCGGTTGATGCACTTCATGAATAACAGACATCGCACGGTCAGGGCGGTTAAAAGCTAATAAATAATACGCAATATCCTTTGTCCCTAAATCAGGTAATTCTTTTGATTCAAAAAATACCTGTTTCTTTTCAGTTAAATCCATCGTAAAAAAATCAGCTAAAGAAATGGGGATCCCTTCCAATACTTTTTTTAATGAGCTAACAGAAGGACTCACACGATTTTGTTCAATAAGAGAAATAGTACTATTTGTCACCCCTGCCCGTTTTGCCAATTCTCGTTGCGATAATTTATTCATTTCACGTACACGCTTTAACTGTGCACCAATATCAACAGACATAATAATCCTTGTATGTAAAATATATTAGACGTTTAAATAAGGTGTAACATTTTTAGTCTCTTAAAGCAAAGTACTTAAAGCCACTTTTTTCTTTTTACATCAAAAATGTTCTAGCATATAAAACGCTATACCCATAATGATAAATTTTTTGTATTATTAATTTAAATACACTATGTTTATATCAATTCAATTTATAAAGCTATCATGTTGTGAAAAATAAATTTATTCAGTTCTCTATATTTTTTACCCCTGCCCTACTTTGTTTACTTTATATTGCTTATTTTGGCGTTAATATACCCTACTGGGATCAATGGGAATTTGTATTTTTATTAGAACGCTATTTTGCTGGTGAATTGCATTTAGATAACTTTACTGCATTACATAATGAACATCGTTTATTTTTCCCGCGTTTAATGATGTTCCTACTTTTTTTAATCACAGAATACAATATTTTAGCCGAACTATACCTTAACTGGTTATTACTAGTTAGCAGTGTTATGTTATTGCTATACAGTTATTTTTCTATAGAAAAGCACAACTCATATAAAACCTATTTTGTCCTTTTACCTTTATTATTTTTAGCATTTGGTTTTCAGCAATGGGAAAATTTATTGTGGGGATGGCAAATTGCTATTTTTTTAGCTCTATTAATGTTTATCAGCACCTTTTATTTTCTTTTTTATGGTATAGAAAAACAACGATATTTTATTTTTGCGCTCTTAACCGCCTTTATTGGTAGTTTTTCTTTTGGTAATACATTATCAATATGGGGAATTGGGGGAGGACTACTCATCTGGCTTGCTTATAAGCAAAAATTACTACATAGCAAATCTATGAGAGTTAAGTTTTTTATATGGGGTATCAGCTTCTTATTAGTATTAAGCCTTTATTTTTATAATTTTAATCTCCACTCTGCTCATTCAGGAGAAATAGGCCATTTTAGTTTTAGCCAATATTTTATCTATATCCTCAGTTTTTTAGGTAATGTATTAGCAACACCTGATTTTCAAAGTTTTGCACTCTATATTGGGGCAATGATTATTATTGCTTCTTTCTACGCACTTTATTTATTTTTTAGGCTAAATAAAATAGAAGCCTATCATGTCATATCTACTGCTCTAATTATTTTTATGTTGCTTTCTGTAAGCTTGATTGCAATAGGGCGCGCAGAATTTGGGGTAGAACAAGCTTTTTCATCTCGATATACCACTTTTACAACATTTGGTATATTAGGTATTTTTATTATTTTATTTACCCATTGGTTTAAACAAAATCAATTTCTATCCATCAATATAAGTATTGGTTTATTAATGATTAGTGTAGTCAATACCACTTTTTATGGTATAGATGCCAGTTTTGAACATAAGGAACGTTTAGAAAAAATTAAAATCAATGTGGAAAACTATCGTGCTGCTGCCATGAACGATCTGGCAGCAGCCCATCCACTCCCCTCTTATGTTAGAGCACTTTCTCATACACTTTCTACTAACAAAATAAGCATTTTTTCCGATAAAAATGATGAAATATATCAAAAAAATGAAGTGCTACATCTCCCCCCTAACTTTCGCTATTCTGTCACGATTAATCAAAATAGACTAGAAAGTAGTAAAACATTTAATTTAAGTCGTGATCAAAAGGTAGATATAGAGGGGTGGGTCATTGATACTGAAAATCAACAAACCGTTAAACAAGTGACATTTATTATTGATAACACACTACAGATTCCATTGATATCAGCAATACCACGTAATGATGTGGCAAAGTATTTCTCTCATAACAACTATCTTTATTCAGGTATCAATAAAAAACTGCATTTCAAGGGTGCAAGCAAAAAAACTTACCATGTAAAAGTACAAATTTTAGATAAACATGGGAAGACTTTTCTGTTACCTAATAATTGGTATATCACATTGATATAAGAAAAGCCCCACAATATATTTAGCTAAAATTGCCAATGTAGTTGTGTATAAATACTACGTGGTATTTCTGTCGTAAGTGGTTCATACATATGTGGAAAATATTCTGCATGTTGTTTGTCGAATAAGTTTTTTCCTATTACAGATAAGCGCATATTTTTATTTATTGTCCATGAAAGAGTGATATCTGTATTGAGGTATTCATCAATATTTTTCTTAGGTAGATGGCTCACATAATAGAGGTTCATATTTGCTTGAAAGCTTGGTGTTATATCAACAGATGTATAGAGTGAAAAACGATGTTCAGGATTATCTTGGTCTAATTCATCCCCTATTCTTATTCCGGGAGCACTGGAGACAACAATATTTAAATAATTGTAATTAAAATTAAATTTCCATTTACCTTGTTGCCACTTAATACTACTTTCTGCCCCAAAACTATATCCATTCATATTATTAGATTGAGGGTTGAAAATACCTATCTTTCCTGTTTCTTGGTTAATAATAGGGTAGGTTTCTACAATCATTAAATCATTTATATCATTGTAAAAAAAACTTGTATCCCATGTTAAATTTGAGGTAATAGCATGACGAAACCCAAATTCATAACTAATAATGGACTCTGATTTTAAATCTTTATTTCCTATATATCGGAGGTATGATAATTGTGGATTAAGTTGTTGTAAACTAGGTGGAATTTTTAATACTGCTTCAATAAAGTAATATAAGCCATTATAAAATAATAAATGCATTTATATAAGTAGATTCATATACTATACCATATTTAATTTAAATTACTTGAGTGATTTTCTAAAGCTACAGGTAATTCAATCTAAACAAGATTAATCAAAATATTTACCATAAGAGTAGGTGATTAATAACCTACTCTTATAGCTATATAATTATTAGCCTAACCAGCGGCGTGCATTCCAGAATAACTGCATCCACGGACTTTCTTTTGCTGTCCATGTCTCAGGCAACCATGAATATTGGCTGCTTAAGAAAATCCGTTCTGGATGTGGCATCATAATTGTAAAACGCCCATCTGCATTCGTTAAACTGGTAATCCCTTCAGGTGAACCATTAGGGTTAGCAGGATAAGTCTCTGTGACCTGCCCTTGATTATCAATATATTGTAATGCGACAACCCCAGCATTCACCGCAGCTTGAGCAGCAGCTTGATCGGCATAGCTGGCGCGTCCTTCACCGTGGGCAATCACTAATGGTAAACGTGATCCTGCCATACCTTGTAAGAAAATGGATGGGGTTTCCTTCACTTCAACCATTGTCAAACGGGCTTCAAACTGTTCGGAGGTATTGCGTGCAAAATTTGTCCAATGATCTGCATTAGGAATCATGTCACGTAATTGCGCCATCATCTGACATCCATTACACACCCCTAGTGCAAAGCTATCACTGCGTTGGAAGAAAGCAGAAAACTCATCATAGGCGCGTGGGTTGAATAAAATAGACTTCGCCCAGCCGCCTCCAGCATCCAATACATCCCCATAAGAGAACCCACCGCAGGCAACAAAGCCTTTAAAATCAGCTAAAGTCACATCACCTGATAAAATATCGCTCATGTGTACATCAACGCAATCAAAGCCTGCATGAGTAAAGGCGGCCGCCATTTCAATCTGACCGTTGACCCCTTGTTCACGTAAAATGGCTAAACGTGGGTGCGCGCCAGCAATACTCGGTGCTTGTAAGTCAAATTTTGCATCCACAAATAAACCTGTATCGGTTTTATCTGTTAAACGATCAAATTCTTGTTGGGCACACTCTGGGTTATCACGTAAGCGTTGAATTTGGTAACTGGTGTCACTCCATACTTGTTGTAATTTAGCCCGTGGCTGGCTGAGGACTAAAGTATCTTGATGGAAGAAGTTCAAAGTATCAGTTTTATTAGTTGCACCAATATTATTGACAGTTAAACCTTGCTTAGCAATTGTAGCTAATACCTGCTCAGCATCACGCTTACGCACTTCAATCACCGCGCCTAGCTCTTCATTAAATAAGGTCGCAAAGTGATCCATCCCTAAATTTTCTAAATCAATATCTAAACCAACATGTCCAGCAAAAGCCATCTCTGCCAAGGTTGCGAATAATCCCCCATCAGAGCGATCATGATAAGCAAGAATCTTATCTTCTTTATTCAATGTTTGGATCACATTAAAGAAAGCTTTTAATTCTTCTGCACTGTCTACATCAGGGGCAACATTACCAAACTCTTTATAAGTTTGTGCCAGAATTGAACCACCTAAACGGTTTTTATTATTCCCTAAATCAATTAATAACAACTGTGTATCGCCGCCTTTTAACTCAGGGGTTAAACTACGGTGAATATCTGTCACACGCCCAAAGGCAGAAATGATCAATGATAACGGTGAAGTCACTGCTTTATCGTCCCACACACTGTGCATAGATAAAGAATCTTTCCCCACAGGAATGGCAATGCCTAATGCAGGGCATAACTCCATACCCACGGTTTTCACGGTATCAAATAAAGCGGCATCTTCGCCTTCTTGCCCACACGCTGCCATCCAGTTAGCGGATAATACAATATCACCTAAACTATCAATACGCGCGGCGGCAATATTAGTAATCGCTTCCCCAATTGCCATCCGTCCTGACGCAGGCGCGTTGATAATCGCTAAGGGTGTACGCTCCCCCATAGACATCGCTTCACCGTTATCACTGTGATAACTGCTAGCTGTCACTGCACAATCTGCAACAGGGACTTGCCACGCGCCGACCATTTGATCGCGCACAACCAACCCTGTGACACTGCGATCACCAATGGTAATTAAAAAGTTTTTACTGGCAACAGTAGGGTGTTGTAAAACCCGTAAAGCGGCTTCTGTTAATTCCATATCATGGGTATTAACAGGCGGTAATTCAGGCTGGTGATGGCTGACATCACGCAACATTTTAGGTGGCTTACCTAATAATACCGATAAAGGCATATTAATGATTTCATCTTCATTTTTTGACTGATCACTTAAGTGTAAATTACGCACACTGGTGGCTTCCCCAATCACTGCGAAAGGACAACGTTCACGTTTACAAATCGCTTCAAAACGTGTGAGATCAGTTTTATCAATCGCTAATACATAACGTTCTTGGGATTCATTTGACCACAGTTCCATCGGTGACAAACTTGGATCAGCAGAAGGAATTGCCGCTAAATCAAAAATTGCCCCACGTTCACTGTCATTCACCAATTCAGGGAAGGCATTCGATAAGCCCCCCGCCCCAACATCATGAATAGATACAATCGGGTTTTTATCATCAAAACGGTAACAAACATCAATCACTTCCTGACAACGACGCTCCATTTCAGGATTCCCACGTTGTACAGAGGCAAAATCTAATTCTTCATGGCTATGTCCTGCGGCAACAGAAGAAGCCGCTCCACCGCCTAAGCCAATTAACATTGCTGGCCCACCAAGTGCGATTAATAAATTCTCAGGGGCAATCTGTCCTTTTTCAACATGCTGAGGGCGAATATTTCCAACCCCGCCCGCAATCATAATGGGTTTATGATAACCACGACGTTTCCCTGCAATATCTTGCTCAAAACTACGGAAATAACCACAAAGGTTAGGACGACCAAATTCATTATTAAATGCACTACCGCCTAAAGGTGCATCGATCATAATATCTAAGGCACTTGCCATCCGCTCAGGCTTACCATAATCCGTTTCCCACGGGCGCGGTGCATCAGGAATATGTAAAGAAGACACAGAAAAACCTGTTAAGCCTGCTTTGGGTTTAGAGCCGCGTCCTGTCGCGCCTTCATCACGAATCTCCCCGCCTGAACCTGTGGCAGCTCCTGCAAACGGTGAAATGGCGGTAGGGTGATTATGGGTTTCCACCTTCATTAAGATCGCGCTGTCTTCTTCTACTGTTTCATAATGCTGGGTCTCAGGGTTAGGATAAAAACGTTGACTTGGATGACCTACCATCACCGCTGAGTTATCACTATAAGCAGATAACACCCCTTCAGGATTTTGATTATAAGTATTGCGGATCATAGAGAATAAAGAAATATCTTGCTCTTCTCCATCGATTACCCAATCTGCATTAAAAATCTTATGACGGCAATGCTCAGAGTTTGCTTGAGCAAACATCATTAATTCTGCATCAGAAGGATTACGCTTTAAGGCAATAAAATTTTCTACTAGGTAATCAATTTCATCATCTGATAAAGCAAGCCCTTGTGTCTTATTCGCTGCTACTAAAGCATCACGCCCATTTGTTAACACATCGACACGATTTAAAGAACGTGGCGCAACATGATCAAATAAAGTATCACTTTCTTGAATATCAAATAATACCGTTTCAGTCATACGATCATGAAGTAGCTGGCTTATTGTTTGTTTTTCATCTGCTGTTAAGGCTGAATCCGCTTCTAATTGCCACATAATGCCACGCTCAATGGCATTAATCATTGTTAAGCCACATACATGAGCAATATCAGTGGCTTTGCTTGACCACGGGGAGATGGTACCTAAACGCGGCACAACATAAAGTACATCACCTTCAGGTAATGCACTAAGAGAGCAATCAGGAAGGAGTTGCTGTAATTGTGTTGATTCAGCGTCGGTTAATGCCGCTGTGGTGTCAATAAAATAAATGTAGCGGGCACTGATTTGGCGTAATGTGGGACTGTCACATTGAGCAGTACTTAAAAGTTTTTCACAGCGGAAATCAGAAAGCGCGGAGCCACCCAAATAGTGCATTAGACACCTCATTGTATACGTATGTAACGGTAGGAATAGGGATGAAATAATAAGCCGCCAGAACGGCGTATATCACAGCAAAGTTAATCGCCTATGATACCAAAAAATCCACGCCCTCGTATGAAAATATCCACGATCACTGCCCTGATGTTAACGCAAATAAGCGGGTGATTTTTCCCCATTTTTCTAATGTTAGTTGTATTTCTATAGCTTTTAAATGCAGGGGTAGAGGATTTAGCGTACTGTGATCAGTTTTTCCCCATGTTGTATGCCATGTATTTTTATGATCTAGATAGCGAATTTCTAAGGTTTCGACTTGCTGTAATAAAGGGATTTTTCTTGGTTCAACATCCCCTGCTCGATCTAGATGTAACCAATAACTACGCCATAATTGGTGTTCATCAATATAATAACGTACACGTTGTAATTGACTACGCTGTTGGGCGCGTGAATTTGCCCAACCTGCACGCGTAAACTCCAGTGATTCACTTGTACCTTGTAAAGCAGGAAGACGATCACCATACTGATTTTGAATTGAACGTGGGATAAATTGGGCGATATCTTCGGTCATACGATGTAGGCTAATTTGTAATGCCGCTAAACGTTTATTATCTTGCTGTGTATGGCTGTGGATTGTTAAAATGCTATTGAGTCCCCCATACGCAATCGCAGCAATCAGTGCAAATACTGATAATGAAACCAGTAATTCTAAGAGACTAAATCCATTTTGTGCTAGTTTCATTTTACTAAAATGTATTATCATAAAAGCATCTTCACATAAGTGAGCTAAAGGAATTTTTATTATGGCAACGACTGACATTACAAGCGATAATTTACAAGAAACATTAGAAAATCATGATATGGTTGTATTGGATTTCTGGGCAACATGGTGTGGCCCTTGTCGCCAGATTGCTCCTGTATTTGAAGCTTTATCAGAAGAACATACTAATATTGTTTTTGGAAAAGTGAATGCAGATGATCAATCTGAGATAGCAGCTCAATACGGCGTTCGTGGTATCCCAACATTGCTTTTTATTAAAAATAAAGAGGTTATTGAAACAACTGTAGGGGCTTTACCACGCTCTAAACTTGAAGCCGCTGTGGCAACATTACTCAATGCAAAATAGTTAATTTGCCTGCTTTTTATCAAAAACCAGTTTGATAATTAGTCCATGCGATAGCATAGTATAGACTACATTTTTTTAAAATTTTGCATGTGATTGAACTCAATTCATGCTCTCCCTAAAAAAGGAGCCATTGTGGCAGCAGTAACGATAACAAAAGAAAATTTTAATGAAACCATTGAAAATAATGATGTGGTTATCTTAGATTTTTGGGCTGAATGGTGTGGTCCTTGTAAAGCTTTTGCGCCTACTTTTGAAAAAATGTCAGAAGAATACCCTAATGTGGTATTTGGTAAAATTGATACTGAAGCAGAACAAGAAATTGCCCAAGCTTTCCGTATTCGCTCCATTCCTACATTAATGATTTTCAGAGAGCAAATCATGCTGTTTAATGAAGCAGGAAGCTTACCAGAATCTCAATTAAAAGAGATTTTAGGTAAAGCATTAGAGCTTGATATGGAAGATGTACGAGCAGATATTGCCAAACAACAAGCAGAAGATGCTGCTCAGCAAGACGCTAAATAAATTGATCTGTAGGGACATCCCCTTGTGGATGCCCCTACAGGGATATTTTATAAATGTTCTGCCGCCCACAGACTTAATGCAGATAAGGTCAGAGAAGGATTAGAAGGTGTAGCCGTTGGGAAAGCACTTCCCCCAAGCACTAATAAATTACGTACTTGATGGTGTTTTAAATGCTTATCTACCACTGAGGTTTTTGGATCATTTCCCATCACCACTGATCCAACAATATGTGCCTCGCCTTTTGTCGGTTCTAAAATAGTCATTTTCTCAATAGGCAAAGGTGAAAATACTTTTTCCGCAACACGATGTAAATTATCAATGCCTCTTTGTGCATAGCTATCATAATTTGCATGAGTAATTTCTGCCATCAATGGATTATCTGGGCTAACTTTTACACGGTTTGCATCATTAGGTAAATTTTCAAAAATACACTTAATATACAAACGTTGTCGCCACCGCCCATATTCTGCACGTAATTGCGGAATATTTGCACTTTCCATCAAACAGCCTGAAAAATCTTTACGGTGTTCACCGTCATACAGCATATAGCCATTTCCCGTTAAGCTGGTGCTACCTTGAAAATTATCTAAACCGTCTAAATCCATGCGCACCATCACACTCACCTGATCATCAATACGTCGCCCTAATAAAGGATGATCTAAGCCCGAACGCTCTAAAATACACGGATTAAAAACCGCATTAGCTCCTAAAGCGACTAAATCAGCCTTGGCAATTTTTTCTTTACCGTCTTGCTGATAACGCACGCCTGTTGCCACTTCTGCCTGTGTTTCAACCGCTAATACATGAGCATTTAATTCTAATGTCACCCGCGAATCATCATACAGATGCTGCATTTCATTCTGTACCGTATATTTCGCATCCATAGGGCACAAGCTACATACCCCTGTCGCACAACAGGCAGGACGATTTTTTGTTGCGTGTCTAGGGCGTGCCGTTGGTTGGGGGAAATATAAATCAGGGTAGGCGCGTTGCAAGACTTTATCAGGATCAGTCAGATTGTGAGCAGGCTGTGGATAAGGCATAGCACGCGGATACGGCGCACCATCCCCCGCCACAAACATTAATTTTTCCACCTCATCGTAATAAGGCGATAATTGATCATAGCTTATTGGCCAATCGACACCGACACCATACTGGCTTTTCATCCTAAAATCATTGGGTAAAAAACGTGGGGTACATGCCCACCATGCGTTAGAAGTCCCACCAAAGCAGACACTATAAACCCAGTCTTTATGCGGTGTTTTATTGATATAAGTTGCTTCTAGGGTGGTTTTAGTATGCTGCCTATTTTTAATCCGCCATTTATGTTCGTAGAAATCCCCCCGCTCTAGGACTAAAATCCGTGCAGTTTGGGGAGCGGTGGCTAAATAGCGATGTAAAAAAAAGCTACTGGCGAAGCTTGTCCCAACAATAATGACATCAAAGCGTGTATCCAAAATGGTGACTCACCTGTTTAAAATTTGATAAATCAACGGTGGAATACATTGTGTTATTGCCACCCTGCGATTTTTCCTTGCACCATACATGCCGCATGGGAACTAGTAAAACTAATAAAGGTATTATCCCAAATATTATAGGTAGGTTCTATATCAATGCTCTTAATCATGTTAAGCACAATCTATATTACAGCTTATTCTTTTTCTTAATATCTCGTCCTAATTTGCCAAATTGTTGCACACGAGCAGAATAAAAAGGGTTTATTTCTTCATCCATCGTATCAGGGTTAAGTTTGATTGATAAATCCATCTCTGCAAAATGTGCTAAAGCGTCTTCATGTTCCAATAACTCATCAATAATAGGTATTGTTTCGGTAATTAGCTTTTTGCGCCTTTCAATTAAATAAGGTGCATTTAAATTTAAAATATTGCAGGTATATAAAACTTTTTCTTTCTCTAGAGATGATAGATCAATATGAGGTTCTACACGCCCATTTGGGAGATAACTAAAATACCCTTCACACGCCTTATCAAGGGGAGAAATAAATTTATCTGCATCATATTCATTTTTTTTATACTGTCCCCCAAAACATGTTGAAAATGCCTCTTTTTTTAAATTTTCACTGCTAAAGCAAGATAAAACTAAGTTTTGATAATTAAAAGTATCCTGAGAATAAACACTTTTAGGTTTAATATGCTCAATATGATAACCGAACTCTTGCAAAGCAATTTCTGTATAAGCACATAATTGATATTGCTCAGGAGATAAGTAGTTATCAATTAAATCTTTCTTACAGCATTTATTAAAACTTTTCCAACCTATTGCCCTTTGCTTTTCCAATGAGCGTTTATATTTACTAGATAAGCAATGTAACTTTATTGGATTAAGGGGTTTTTTAATATACCTCATAACCCTAATACTTTATATTTACGAATCATCATATCTACCACAGTAAAATAATCCTCTTGAAAGACAGTGGATAATTTTTTACGTAATTCTACAGCTTCTTTTGTATCATATTCCCCATCATTAACCAACGATAAGTATTTGTTATAATCTTGTACTTCAGGGAGATGTCGAGGACATGGATCAACATTCATTAAACTATGCAGTGTTTCATTACTGGCTGTTCCATAAGATTCATTGATTGGATGAGAGCTAATAATCCCTTCTTGTTCATCATAATTTAATAGCCAGATATTTTCTTTGTGTATTGTACTTAATACTTGTGGGCTATGTGTGGTAGCAATAAATTGTGTATTTTCAAAAACACGCATTAAATCCCCTAATACGGTTTGTTGCCATTTGGGGTGCAAATGTAAATCAATTTCATCAATTAATACAATCGCTTCTGATGTTAAAGGATTTTTTAAATGGGGATTGGCTTGTGTCATACGACGGGCTAAATCAATAACAAGAGCCAATAAACTACGAAAACCATCACTTAATTGAAATAAATCTAATGTGACTAAAGCAGTGGAATCAGTTTGGTTTTGGAAATCAATTAATAAGCGTGGTGGATGTGACTGACTACGTAAATTTTTACACCCTTTAATTGTTTGTTCTACAGCTTGGCGTACAGTATGTAATTCAGGCAAAATATAATCTAAATCACGTTGTGCTTTACCTGCTCGTAACTCCTCATTTTCTTTTGCAATAAACCATTCTACCGCTATTTTAAAATGTGCTGTGCTATTTAAAGCATTATTTAGTGCATCAAAGCGGCTAAACATTTCTTGAAATTTCCCTTGGCGTTCAGGGATGGGGGAAGCAGTACGTTCTGTGCCATAGTAGACTAAAACAGGTAAATCAATCGCTTTATTCTCTTGTACACCAATAATAATATCTTCAAGATAATGATGTAAATGCTTAACCCCTAATTTTTTAATATTAGCTAATTCTTCAGAAGTTCTTTTTGTTTTATCTAAACGCTTAATACGATCCCAAGATAATTTTTCATCTATTGAAGTAAGTGCTACACGCATATAGCGGGCTTTTTTATTAAGTGCTTTTATTCCTTCATCATCATTAAATAAATCATTTTGTCTTGAAGGATGTACCCTAAAATCACTGGGTTTAAAATCATTACCTTTCGCTTCTGGTAAATGAGATAAAACTGCTCCCAGACCAATGGCTAAAGCATCTAAAATTGTACTTTTTCCTGAAGCATTATCACCAATTAATACCGTTAAATTAGGGTGTAAACCTAAGTTAAGTGATTTAATTGCTCGAAAGTTATTTATTTCAATTTTTTTTAATTTCATAGCTATTTAATAATTATTTAGTTAGTTTAATCGTGATATATCAAGGAAAAACCTACAACATCCCCACAGATAAAATTATATATCAAAAAAATGCCATCTTGTTGTAGTCTATAAAGTAATCTTAAGAAGTAGTCTAAGGTATTGCAGCGCAGAATCCTACCGAGGGAAAAGCAGGAATCACCTGAGCTATTCACAGAATTCTTTATATCCAAAGGTAGAAAAATGTGATTGCAACAAAAACAAACATTTATCTCGTTCCCACGTGTCCTTACGTGGGAATGCCCTCCCTGACGCGTTGCGTCACAAACCTGCCCATGCTCTTTAAATTTTCAGCACCAAAAATAAAACAAGGATATTCAGTACAGAGGTCGCTTAAAGAAGAGGACGTAACACGTCCAAGAAAGCATTCCCACGCAGGCGCGTGAGGAACGAGGGGAAGGGTGTGCCCCTACAAAATTTTTATCTGGTTCCATACGCTCCGCGTTGGAATCCAGTCCCTGACGCTCTGCGTCATCTTGCTTAAAGCACCACAGTGCAAGTTCAAGAAAAGGACGCGGAGCGTCCAAGGATGCATTCCAACGCGGAGCGTATGGAACGAGAAATCACAGAAAATAATAAGAAAAAAGGCAGGGGGAGGAAAAAGAAAAATATAAAAAAAAGGGTTGCTAAAATTTGAGAATTGGATAATGATAAAAGAACGTTGTCGGGATATTCCTACCCCAACAACCTCCGCATGAGTTTCCTAGGCTCATGCTGGTTACACACTGCTCTGAACAGTTTGTAACGTGACATAATTGTACCATAGATCCGCCCAGCAACTCATGCAGGACGGCGCACGGGTGCATACATCACACTACAAAACCGTAGAATCAGTGTGTTTAAACTTATTTTTTTAAGGTTAGACGCATGGACAAC
>Ga0193953_1000103_pt1 | contig 46677 bp, 46 predicted proteins | sample BB_4_MG_FD_140325 | JGI IMG/M metagenome (GOLD analysis project Ga0193953, IMG submission 140325) | Microbial mat bacterial communities from the Broadkill River, Lewes, Delaware, United States - BB_4_MG | ecosystem: Environmental > Aquatic > Freshwater > River > Microbial mats | place: USA...
ATGGGAGCCGGCGGGTATTTGAGGCACACGGTGTGGTGGCCTTTGTATCGCACAAAGGTAAACCGGCAACCATCCCCGATCACGAAATCGAAGCCATGCGACGGGCCATCGAAAACCAGCTGGAATTCAACATGGAAGCCAATCGCCTTGAAAAAGGTCAGGTTGTTACCGTAACCTCTGGGCCGTTAGAAGGTATAACGGGCGAAGTGTTGGAAGTACAGGGGAGCAAAAAACTACATTTACAGATAAGTCACATTGGGTATACCCTGGTGGTTGATCTGGCCGATGCCACGTTTAAACAAGAAGACTGATTCCATCCAAAGACATTTTCAGAGTACCCGATTATGCTCTCTTAAAAGAGCCGCTAATTGGTTTTTATTGGCTATCTTCAAACTCACACCCTGTGACTGAGGAGGCGAAGCCGTGGATTAAGGTGACGGATCAAGGAAAAAAGATTTAAAGGAAAATGGCAAAAGTAAATTACCCATAATCTATAAATTCTTAAAAAATACCACGTAACAGATTAAGTAATGTAGAATTCAATATGACAGTGAATAGTATATTCCCGGTAGTGGATCACATTTTCCAATAAAAATAATGGCGTACTAAAATTTGCAGACAAGTATATACTCCTCAATGAAACAAAAAAGAAAACATACCAATACAACAAAACCTCATTCCTTCAATAATGCACACAAAAGTGACCTGTTGAATGAAAATGTGAATATCGATACAGAAGGTTCCGAGCATGAGGAAGAGGATCTGCCCATTGAGGAATACATCTACAAAACACAAGACGATAAAACAGAAGATACTAAACGGTTCAAGGAACTAATTAACCTCACAGAAGAAAACAGAAGCGAGGAAGATGCTATTGAATTGTTGTACACAGCCAAACGACTCTTCTACAACCATCACGGTCTGGAAGTTATTGAGAAGAGCCGTAAGCAAATGATGGCATTTTGGAATATTGAGGTGGAAGATGACAGCTACCCATCAGAACTAAGTGGATCAAGCGATGAAGACCGTACCCAACAAATCGATAGTTTACTGGATGATGCCTATCCCTTAGATGAATTAAGTACAATCAAATTCAATAAACTGGCTCAAAAACATCCGGAGATTCCCTTGTTCAAACTATTGCATATTGAACAAATGGCTTTATTGGGTAAAAAAGAGAAGAGCATTCTTAATAAATGCGAAGAATATTGCTCGGAGCACCCCAATAACTTCTTGTTTCAAATCCTGAATGACAAATTCATGGCGCGAAATGAAAAAGCAAGCAATCTCGTAAAAAAGGAATTACTAGCTGAAACAACCTTATCACAGTTATTCAAACGTAAAACACTTCATTCCATAGAATTCTATTTGATGCACTCAGCACTATTTGAGTACTTGATTACGTCACGTGATCTGATCACCATGGATGCATTGATGCACTGCACCAACCTGCTGTTTCCTCACTTGGAGGATCTTTATGCCGAGAAAGAGCTCTACAGTGAAATGTTGAAGGTGCAGTTTTGTCAAAATGAATTCGCATAAAATGAAAGCATTGATCATTATACGTTAACAATTAACCATTGCAAATAACCGAATCCCTCCAAACAGAGTATAAAAGCAATTTCAATGATACCGTCATTGAAACACTAACAGCTTTTGCCAATACCAAAGGAGGGAAGGTAATTATAGGAGTAGATAACTCAGGCAATCCCCTTAAAAACTTTTCTGTGGTGCAGAAATGGGTGAATGAAGTCAAAAACAAAACACGGCCGTCCATCATACCCGATATTGAGGCAGTGATATATGAAGGACACACAGTAATTGAGATGTCAATGAACGAATTCCCCATTAAACCCATTGCTTTTAAAGGAAGGTATTACAAACGCGTAGAGAATTCAAATCACCAGTTGAGCCTGGGAGAAATAACTCATTTACATTTAAAAACATTCAATAACAGTTGGGATAGCTACATCACCAACGATTACACCCCTGAATCAATTTCGATCGAGAAGGTGAATCGTTTTATTGACAAAGCCAATAAACTAAAAGAAAATCCAATTGCAGATGACCCTTTGACAGTGTTATACAAATATGAGCTGATTAAAGAGAGTCAACTAACGAATGCCTGCCATTTACTCTTCTCTGATAAAGAAGTATTTCAGGCAACCATTGAAATGGGGCGTTTTTCAGCACCTACATTAATTAAAGATGCACAAACACTGCGTTCAGATCTTTTTTCAGAAGTAGAAAAAGTGCTGCAATTCATTAAGAAGCACATCAACAAAGAATATATCATCACTGGTGGAGCCCAACGGCAAGAACGCTGGCAATATCCTATGGATGCCATCCGTGAGATTGTAATCAACATGATTGTTCATCGCGACTACATGCATCATGGCGACTCCTCCATAAAGATTTTCAACAATAGCATTGAGTTCTTTAATCCGGGAACACTCCCCTCCTCCATATCTGTTGAACAACTGATATCCGGCCATTATATCTCAGAGGCCCGAAATAAAAAGATTGCAACCATCTTTAAAGAGGCTGGTGAGATTGAGAAATATGGGTCCGGTATTCAACGAATCATTAATAGCTTCGATAATTCTAATTTAAAAACACCACTGTTTGAAAACTTCCAACATGGTTTCCGGGTAGTGGTATTTTCAGATTTAACAGAGAAGGTCGGAGAAAAGGTCGGAGGAAAATTAACTAATAATCAGCAGTCCATACTCAACATGATGCATTCAAGCCCCTATATATCTGCCAATGAGCTTTCAGTAAAAATAGGCATCTCGTCCAGAAAAATTGAAGAAAACATAAAAAAATTGAAAGAGGCAGGGATCATCAAAAGAGTCGGAGCCGCTAAAGGCGGCCACTGGGAAATAATTAATAAAGCTTAACTTGATCATCCCGATAGCCATCGGGAGTGAACAAACAAATCAACCGGAATGGCTAAAAAAAGAAAGAAACAACCAGGGACCAATCATCTGTCACCTGTTAAATATATTCAGACCAAAGCCCGTCAATTACCGGTAATGGAATGCCTGGTAAACGATGACTGGCAAGAAACAAAAATGGCCAATATCACCATCGTCCGCGAACATAGCAATGGAAACATAACCCTGGCTAGTTACCTGGTGGACCTGATGTGTCTGGGTGTGAAAGACTCCGATTTTCAATTCAACATATCACATAGTGAATACGAAGCGTTCAAAGGGCATATAGAGGAATTCATGTCCATTACAACCATTGATTATACCTTAGCACATAACATCATCTTTGCCGGTTACGAATTTGCCATTGAATTGGGCCTTGAACCCTGTAAAATGTTCATGCAAACAACTCAATACATGTTTGAAGAGGACAATGACGATGTGGAACTCATCGATATTGAATGTGGTGAAGGTGGCTTACCGGTTATCATCAAAGGTGACCACAATGCCAGGGAGGCCGAAGAGACTTATCAGCGCTTGTGCAATACCATAGGAAAAGAAAAAGTCATTTTTAGAGATTTGGATGAGGAAGGTGATGATGACTTTTTGCCACTGGAAGAGTATATGTACGACAATCCAGAGAATGAGCGGCCCGACGATATCCAAAAGTTAAAAGTCCTCACCGGGAATTTGCCAAACATCAGTGACGAGGATTCACTTGAACTGACCAAGACCACCAATCGCCTCTTTTATAACTACCATGGATACGAAAAGACCGATGAGAGCCGGGAGGAAATCTTTAACTTCTTCGATGTGGATGTCATCGGTGAACTATCGGATAGAGTCTTAGGTTTTAGTAAGGAGATCCATCCCGACTGGGCACAACTGGTGGAAGAGACCATTGATCAGCTACAGGAGGACAATGAACTAAACCTGGAACCCCTGATCAAAAAGTATCCGCTCATTCCCTTTCTGAAGTACGTTCACATTAAAGAAATGGAATTTAATGCGGAAACAGAGAATGGAGATGAAGCCATCATCCGGAAACAGCTGAAGAAATATCTGCAAGATCATCCCCACTACTTTTTATTGAAACTGGTAGATGAAGTGTACCGGATTAAAAGCAATGAAGAAGCGCAGATCATCCCGGATTTTTTAAATCAGGAACAACCGCTCTCGGAGTTATTCAACCAGGAAGAGTTTATCCATTCATCAGAGCTACTATCTTTTATCATAGCTCTCTTTGAATATTTCATTCAGCAAGAAAATATTCTAGCCATTGACTCACTGATGCATTGCTTAAATTATGATTACCCGGAATTAGCCGATAGCCTGGAATTCATACGGACAGCCAATGTCATCTTTAAATTACATTTTTGTGATACGATGTATTTAAGCGAGTAATAGAAACATGATAAAGTGATTCATTGTTTATTCGGATAATCTGTAGACAAGAAAAAAAAGAAACCACAGATGATGAATACAGATTCTTTGAAAGCGAAATAGACAAGGAACCTTGACAATACTGCAACATTTGACATACTTTTACCTGAAAATTAATAGAAGTCAAAACAATGAATGCTGCCGAGCTTAAAATAAAAATATTTCGCCAAATTGATCGACTGGATAAAAACCACCTGGAAGATATCTATGGCCTATTGACCAATTACATAAACGGACAACAAGATAGCTCTGATTGGGACAAGCTTTTCACAAACCAAAAAAATGGTATCTATCAAGCTATTGATGAATTGAATGAAGGGAAACATGTTTTGAATGAGGATGTAATACAAAAGTATCGGAAATTACACTCTGATGAGTAAACAGATAGTATGGTCGCCCTTATCTGAATCTGATTTTGCTGAAACACTCAATTTTCTACATGAAAAATGGAGTCATAAAGTAGCTTTACAATTCATTGAGCGAACAGAAATAATACTCAATCAAATTGCTGCAAATCCAAAACAGTTTGCAATAATTAATAAATCAATAAAAGTTCGAAAGTGCGTTCTGACAAAACACAAGACACTGTATTATAGAACGACCAAGAGGGCGATTGAAATCTTGAGAATATATGATAACAGGAAAGATCCACAAAATCTAACTTTTAAGTAGTCTGAATAAATAGTTGCAATTGATGGCAACGAACGATTTTTTGTACAATTCACGGTAAGAAAAGATCAACCACAGATATTTATCAATAAATGAGGGAATTCAATCCTTTTTAATCCGTGAATGGAAGATCAACATAGTTAAATCTGCGCAATCTGTGGATAAAGTAAATTGTAATCCCAATAATCTACTGACGAAACCTATTAAACATTAACAATTCACCATTACCAATGAATATTCACCCAACAAACATATACCTCACCCGTAACGACAAAGAGCAATACCTCAAACAAAAGGCCAAGGTAATATGGATTACAGGCCTTAGCGGTTCTGGTAAGAGCACACTGGCGCATGGGCTGGAGCGTAGACTTGCCGAAAAAGGCTACCTCACGCAAGTGCTCGATGGCGACAATGTGCGTACAGGTATAAATAATAACCTGGGCTTTAGTGAAGATGATCGGACTGAGAATATACGCCGTATAGCAGAAGTGAACAAGCTATTTCTGAACTGTGGCATCATCACCATCAATGCATTTATTTCACCCACCAATGAAATCCGCCAAATGGCACGTGAGATAATAGGAACAGAGAATTTTATTGAGGTATTTGTAGATGCCAGCTTTGAATCATGTACCAAACGTGATCCCAAAGGCCTCTACAAAAAAGCACTGGCCGGAGAAATCAAAAACTTTACAGGACTGGATGCCCCCTTTGACAGACCGGAACATGCAGATGTAACCGTGAATACAGATGAATTAAGTATTGAAGAAGGGATTGAGAAAGCTTATCAATATGTGAAAGCGGCTGTACGCTGGTAACAAGCAACGCCGAAATTTCACCAATTACCTCTAATAAATAATTTGACTAATTTGCCACAATTAGCTGACAGAAAAACATGGATAAATTCGATTTAATAATACGCCCCAAACGACACGCATTCGATATTCACTTTAAAGAGATCTGGCAGTACCGCGACTTGCTCCGTATGTTTGTGAAACGTGATATCATCACCGTATATAAGCAAACCATACTGGGCCCCATCTGGTTTATAGTGCAGCCTATTCTGACGACTCTGATCTATATGGTGGTCTTTGGTCGCATTGCCAAAATTAGTACCGATGGAGCCCCACAGATCTTATTTTACTTAGCAGGCATCACCATCTGGAACTATTTTGCAGAAAGCTTTAATACGACAGCAAAAACTTTTACTGAAAATGCCAATATCTTTGGTAAGGTCTATTTCCCAAGACTCATCACGCCTTTTGCTAAAGTAACCAGCGGACTCATCAAGTTTGGCATTCAGTTCACGTTCTTTTTAGCCGTGTATCTCTACTATATTTTCACAAGCGATACAGTTAATCCCAACTGGACCATAGCCCTCTTACCGGTTTACATCCTGTTGATGGCTATGTTTGGCTTAGGCACCGGTATCATCTTTACTTCATGGACCACCAAATACCGTGACTTAACCTTCTTACTAACCTTTGGTGTTCAATTATTGATGTATGCTTCGCCGGTTATCTACCCGGTCAGTACCATTGAGCCGGGACTAATGAAAGATGTATTGATGCTCAACCCCTTCACCCCCATCCTCGAAGGCTTTAAGTATGCCTTTTTAGGTGCCGGTTATTTTAGTTGGGTTAGTTTAGCGTATAGTGCAGGTGTAGCAAGCGTTATTTTGTTCTTAGGAATTGTGATTTTCCACAAGACTGAGCGTAACTTCATTGACACAGTGTAAAAATGCGGTCCGCGAATTACGCCAATTACACGAATTAAAGTATCGTCACGGTCATTTTCTGTAATTTATAAAATTAGCGAAGATTCGCGCAATTAGCGGACAATAGAAATGTCAAAGACTGTAATTAAAATAGAGAATCTCTCAAAGATATACCGCCTCGGTGAAGTAGGTACCGGCACCTATCCCGATGACTTGAACAGTTTCGTGCGTATGAACATTCTCGGTCAGTACAATCCCTATTCCAAAGTAGGTCATATATACGACAGGACTCAAAAAGCTGAGAAAGGTGAATTAGTAGCAGCCCTGCACGCCATTAATCTGGAGGTTAAGGAAGGCGAAATAATAGGTATCATCGGTAAGAACATTCTGGATTAACACATGCTCTTTAACTCTTTCGAATACGTCCTATTTCTACCAATAGTCTTTCTCCTCTATTGGTTTGTTTTCAATAAAAGTCTGAAACTTCAGAACTTCTTTTTATTAACTGTTTCCTATATCTTTTATGGCTGGTGGGACTGGCGATTCTTATCACTTATTGCATTTAGTTCCTTGGTGGATTATGTTGCAGCATTGAAAATTGAGAGCAGTGAGAAACGCAACACTAGACGCCTATTTTTAACTATCAGCTTATTAACCAACTTAGGATTTCTAGGGGTATTTAAGTATTTCAATTTCTTTTCGCAGTCATTGGCCGATGGCTTTGAGCAACTGGGATATACATTGCATCCCTTGACATTAGATGTAGTTTTACCGGTGGGTATAAGTTTCTATACCTTCCAAACTATGAGCTATTCCATAGATGTATATCGAAAAAAATTGACGGCTACAAAAGAAATTATAGACTTCTTTGCATACGTTAGTTTCTTCCCTCAGCTTGTAGCTGGACCAATTGAGAGGGCAACTAATCTGCTACCTCAATTTCACAAGAAACGAATATTTTCGTATGACCAAGGAGCAATTGGAATGCGTCAAATACTTTGGGGTCTCTTTAAAAAAATGGTGGTTGCGGATAACTGTGCCGTGATGGTCGATCAGATCTTTGACAACCACGAAACCTTGCCTGGTTCTGTATTAATTATGGGAAGTATCTACTTTGCGATCCAAATATACGGTGATTTCTCAGGTTATTCAGATATTGCTATTGGAACAGCACGGCTGTTTGGCTTTAAGTTAATGACTAACTTCAGAACCCCCTATTTTTCAAGAGACATGGCCGAATTCTGGAGACGTTGGCATATTTCGCTTAGTACCTGGTTTCGCGATTACCTCTATATCCCACTAGGAGGAAGCAGGGTTAATACTCAACGAGCCATCCGAAATACTTTTTTCATATTTCTGGTGAGTGGCTTCTGGCACGGTGCTAACTGGACCTTTTTAGCCTGGGGAGCCCTCAATGCCATTTATTTTATACCACTATTATTAACAGGCTATAATCGGAAGAACATTAGTACTGTGGCAGAAAACAGATGTCTACCCAATATCAAAGAGCTACTTCAAATGGGAATTACCTTTGCTCTTACATGTATCGCCTGGGTATTCTTCAGAGCAGAAAATATATCAACGGCAGTTACCTATTTAAAAGGAATTATCACATATAAATTCATCCCAGATAACTATCACTATTTTCACCCTAAATACATATTTATTCTGGCTATCTGGCTGGTATTAGAATGGTTCATTTTTAGGCATGATGACGCTTTTGGAAAAATAGACTTGCTATCAAAATGGATCAGAAGACCAGCCTACTTCATTTTGATTTGCATTACTATTATTTTTACCGTGAATGAAGCTCAATCCTTTATATACTTCCAGTTCTAATGAAAAAATTTTTAATAAAAATATCCCTTAACTTATTTCTCTTTGCTATTCTAATGCTATGTATCAAGCAAACTGGATTAAAGTACAATAACAACCAATTAAAACACCTAATAAAGAATGAAGAGCTTATAATAATGGGTGACTCTCATACTAAATGTGCGATTAATCCAAGTTTAATTAGTAATTCAATAAATATTTCAGAACATTCTGAACCTTATCTATTTTCATACTATAAGCTAAAGAAAATACTTCAGTATAACCCCAGTGTAAAAACTGTTATATTGGGATTTTCTTTCCACAATCTGAGTGGCATTTATGACATAAGTAATAAAAGCCTCTCTGAAACAACTGTGAAATGCATGGCTTTAGCTGATTACGAAGGGCTTTTTGATTTTTCTAACAGAAGTCCATTTCATTTTGCTAAATCTCTACTTCACACCACAAATGAAGTACTTTATACACTTCCAAATATAATAACTCAAAAAAAAGCAACCAAGCTTGAGGATTTAGAACCTTGGGGAGGGTATTACCCCAGTAATAATAGTAATTTGAATGATAGTATAATAAATTGTGCGATTTTAAGACATTACCACAACAATCCAAAATACTCAACACTACAGATAAAATATCTAATTAAAATAATTGATTTATGCAAAGAATGCAAAATTGACATTATTATTGTAAACACCCCATTACATACTCGGTACTCAAAAATGATACCTATTGATTTTAAGAATAAATTTACAGACATATTAAGGAGTATAAGTGAAGACATTATTCACGTTGATGGAAATGGTTTAGAGCTTGATGATACCTGTTTTGGCGATGGTGATCATCTCAATAAAAAGGGGGCACAAATCTTTACCAATCACACTATATCAATAATGAATAAAACAAAAAAAAAGTGCAATATCACAAATTAGCTGACAGTTAAAAATACCAAATGTCAAAGACAGTAATTAAAATAGAAAACCTCTCAAAGATATACCGCCTGGGTGAAGTAGGTACCGGCACCCTCTCCCACGATCTCAACCGTTTCGTACGTATGAACATCCTCGGTCAGGACGACCCCTATGCCAAGATAGGACATGTGAACGACCGGACTCAAAAAGCAGAGAAGGGTGAATTGGTAGCCGCGTTAAGAGATATCAACTTAGAATTAAAAGAAGGTGAAGTATTGGGTATTATCGGGAAGAATGGCGCAGGTAAGAGCACACTATTAAAGCTTCTCTCCCGCGTGACAGCCCCTACTACCGGAAGCATAAAAGTCTTAGGCCGCCTGGCATCACTGTTAGAGGTCGGCACCGGCTTTCACCCCGAGATGACCGGACGTGAAAACATCTACATGAACGGCACCATCATGGGCATGCGCAAGTGGGAGATTGATAAACAGTTGGATGCTATTGTGGACTTTGCAGGAGTAGCCAAGTATCTAGACACTCCCACCAAACGCTACAGTAGTGGAATGACAGTACGCCTGGGCTTTGCCATTGCCGCCCACCTGGAACCTGAAATTCTCGTAGTAGACGAAGTACTGGCGGTGGGTGATGCAGAATTTCAGAAAAAAGCCATTGGTAAAATGCAGGATGTTTCCGCTAATCATGGACGCACAGTGTTGTTTGTGAGCCATAATATGGGGAACATACAAAGCCTTTGTACCAATTCTATTATATTGGAAAATGGAATCAAAACATTAGAAGGAGAAACTTCAAATATTATCAGACATTATTTATCTGTAAATAAAACACAGGAACGTGCTTTGGAATCTTATAAAACCGATCCTTTATTCGAATTTCAAAACATTGAATTACTTCAAAATAACAACTTAACTACTGAAGTAAACAGTCATCAGGATTTCAACTTAAAAATCCAGTTCAAAACAAAAATGGATCTTAAGCACTTCAGGGTTTACTTTGATGTTATTAACTCCAATGGCTTCAACGTTTTTAAAAGCTTTTTTGATGAAGAAAAAGACTGGGGCTCTACTCTAAAAAAAGGAAATTACATATCTGAGGCTACAATACCAGCGAATTATCTGATAGCTGATAATTATCAAATAAAAATACATGCTGATGTTCGCGGGATTGATCGTCGCTTGGAGCCCAAAGAGGGTGTTACAATTTTCTTTAATGTATTAGAGACTGGAAACTTCTTCAGAAATCGCTTACCCAATCACATGAAAGGTAACATTGTAATTCCATCCATACAATGGAATACGAAGGAAATTATGGATTAAATATGATACAAGTAACCACGCCCTTCTTGCCCCCCAAAGAAGAATTCAACAAATATGTTGATCAAATCTGGGAAAAAAATTGGCAAACCAATAATGGCCCACTTCTGAATGAACTAGAGCTTAGGCTTAAGGCTTTCTTGGGACTGGAACATTTTCTATTCGTCAGCAATGGAACCCTAGCATTACAGCTGGCCATTAAGGCACTAAATTTAAAAGGGGAAATCATTACAACTCCCTTTTCATTTATTGCAACAACCTCATCAATAGTATGGGAAGGTTGTAAGCCGGTTTTTGCAGACATTGATCCAGATAGTTTCAATATTGATCCGGAAAAAATAGAAGCTCTCATCACCCCCAATACTTGTGCCATCCTTGCAACTCACGTATATGGAAACCCTTGCGATATAGAAGCGATCGAGATCATCGCGAAAAAACATAACCTTAAAGTTATTTTTGATGCAGCCCATTGCTTTGGAGTAAAATACAAAGAGCGATCTGTCTTGGAATATGGTGATATAAGTACCATCAGCTTCCATGCTACAAAACTTTTCCATACTACAGAAGGTGGTGGAATTATTACTACATCTCCGGAATTGACATATAGACTATCAAAACTAAGAAACTTTGGTTTTCTAACAGCTGAATCATTTGATGGATTGGGGATCAATGGTAAAAATTCAGAATTTCATGCAGCGATGGGCTTATGCAACCTGAAATATGCGGATGAAATATTGGAACAGCGAAAAAATCAATATCTTCACTATCATTCGCAATTAACTAACCTCAATGTATCCTACCATAAAATTACCACAGGTACAGATTATAATTACTCGTACTATCCCATTCTGTTCAAATCTGAAGAAGATATGCTAAAAGCTAAATCTTTATTGGAAACAAATTGGATATATCCGAGACGTTATTTTTATCCTTCCTTATCTGGTTTAGATTATGTGGAGAAACAAGCAACACCTGTCTCTGACGATATCAGTCGGCGAATTTTGTGCCTTCCCCTCTACCACATGCTATCAATTGAAGAACAAGACTTTATTTGTCGAATCTTGTTACGCTCACAAAATAATTGAGTTATGGTGATAATGGGTGCCGGAGGCCATGCTAAAGAAGTACTTGAAGCATTGGTTATGAATCAGTTAGATGAAAAAATTGCTGTATTTGACAATATTACTCCCGAAAACAAATGGCAGTTTCCAGCGAAGCATATTCAAAGATTAAGAAACGATGAGGAATTGGCTGCCTGGTTCGAATCAAATTCCCTATTTATTGTAGGCGTAGGTGGTATTCACGCACGCAATACCCTGTGGAACTATGCCTTGGATCAGGGCGGCAAGCCCTATACCCTGTTGGCAAGCAATGCCTCTATCTGTCAAATGGAGACAATTATAGGTGAGGGTACTTCAGTTATGCAACTGGCCTTTGTAAGTGCTAGTGTATCTTTAGGTAAAAACACATTAATTAATACCCGGGCCAACATACACCATGATGTCAAAATTGGAGATTATTCAGAAATTGCGCCTTCGGCAGTATTACTGGGTAATTGTCAAATTGGATCCGACACATTTATCGGTGCCAATGCGACAATTTTACCAAAGATTAAAATCGGTACTAATTGTACAATAGGTGCTGGAGCGGTGGTTACACGAAACGTACCTGACAACACGATTGTAAAAGGAAACCCTGCAAAATGAGAAGATTGATTCCCAACTTTTTAAAACCTCTTGTTCGCTTCATTTATTATAAAATGGAACGTAAGAAATTTTTTAGGGAAGTAAGTATTCGTCAAGATCAGAATAAAAGAATCAGGGAGGATTTTTCCAGAGATTGCAAAAGGCTGATTGTTATATTTTCAACTGGTGCCGATTTGAATAGTGGTAAGGAAAATTTAACCGGGGGCCTAATGTCAATTGTTTCAATTTATGAAGAAACCAAAAAAATAAAGCATATACATAATGCGGAAGTTATAATTTGCACCCAACCGCATGAGAGTTTAATCAATAGATATACTTCATTCAAAAACGATGCCTATATCTATAGACCTGAACAAATATTCAAGTATTTTAAATCGTTGGATTATTTATTGATCCACACCATTTGTTATGCGACTCCCCGTTTAGAAAGTTACCTTGAAAAACATAGAAATAAAATTTCTTCAATACGCGAGTTTCGGATAAATATCCTGAACCAAAACATTAGGTTAATGCCCAAGCCTCAGGAGCTTGCTTATCTTTTTGAATGGACCAATAATATTACACAAACCACCGCACATAAAAGCTATTCGACAAAAGAAATACAAAGCAAATATGGTTTCCCTCTTCACTACTTATCTGTCAAAGGTGGACCAGATTTATATAATCATATAAATTTCAACAAAAAAGAGGACTTAATACTATTCTCTCCTGATAACGTAGAAAAGAATAATGAAATCATCGGTTTAATCAAAAGGAATTTACCTGATTTTGAAACACGTATAATCGCAAATTTAAATTATCAGGACTATCTAAATCTTGTTGAAAAAGCAAAATTCGTTATAACCTTTGGAGAAGGTCTGGACTATTATTTTATTGAATCGGCTTTTACCGGAGGCGTTTCAATTGCATTGTATAATAAAGAGTTTTTTCCTTCGACCTTTCAAAATTGCTTAGGTTTGTTCCACTCCTATGACGAACTCAAAGATCAACTGATTGATTTCATAAAATCCAGTAACTCCTCGCAGCAACATAAAAAAACAAATAATTTCCAATTCAATATATGCAATACAATATATAATAACGATAACTACATTTCAAATATCAATTTTTTTTACAAAAACGATTTCACCTATAAATAATGAGTAGAATTCCAGCTTTAGATAGTTTAAGAGGCATTGCCGTTTTATTGGTATTGCTTAGTCATGCAAGTATATGCAACATGAACATTCTTCCCGGATTGGATCTATCATATACAGGAAAATATGGAGTATATTTATTTTTTGTGCTAAGCGCCTATCTTCTTGACAAGCAAATAATAGTAGCCGTCTTCGAAAGGAAGGATAAGTTCTTTCAAAGCTATCTGGTAAAGCGATTTATGCGCATTTACCCTCTTTATATTATATCATTAATAATAATGTATATAATTAATTCAGTCACAAGTGGCTATCGTGCTATTGAAATAGTAGATTTTAACGACATTATAAAACATATCTTCCTGTTAGAAAGCAAATCTATTTATTGGTCTATTCCGGTTGAGTTTCTTTATTACTTGGTAAGTCCCTTTTTAGTGCTAATAATAAAATTGATCTATTCATTAACAAAAAACCACTCTTTCGTATTTTTGTTTCTAGGCACACTGATCAGTTGTTCCATTTTAGGATGGTATGTAGACAAAGAAAATATCTTCCGCATCATTTTATTCACTAAACCTGTTAAATACTTTACCCTTTTTATTCCTGGGTTAACCATTGCTTATATTCATTATTTTAACCAAAAGGAAGGTCTTTTTACCATCAATTACAAAATAAACAAAATACTCCTGATTCCTTGTATAATACTCTTGGCCATATCAATACGCCTCATATGGACTAAATGGCTAGACTTACCTTTTATTTGGCATGACATGCGATTAGCGATCGTTTTTGGCTGTATCTGGTCAATTATACTTTCCTTTACACTATTTAAGTCTTGCAAGAACCCAAACTTCTTAAGGAGCACCCCCTTAATGCTAGTGGGTAAAGTTAGTTATAGTGCTTATTTACTGCATATCCCTATACTATACTTTTATAGGGATATAACTGAAATTAATCCGCATATTAAATTACTATTATTCTTGGCAACAACAACTGCTATAAGCTACCTATCATATAGATTACTAGAGAATCAATTTAGTAAAATTACCAAAAAAATACTGAAATAAAAGGATGAATAATTTTATCATTGCGGGCTGTCAAAGAAGTGGAACTACACTTTTGAAACTTATACTAGATGAACACTCACAAATTGACGTTATAGATGAAGATGTAGTCGGTTTCCATGGAGAAAAAATAGCAGATTTTAACCGTAAAGATCATGTCTTCGGATTTAAGTTACCAATGGTTACTAATAACCTTGATTTGCTTAAATCTAAAAATCTTAAATTGGTTCACATCATTCGAGATCCAAGAGATGTTATAAAATCAATGCTGGAACTTCCCATTGAGTATAATCTCAACTACGATAAGGATCAACAATATAATGGTTTTAAACTTGATATAAACAAAATTAAAACCTTTCTAAAACTAAAGTTGAGAAAAAACTTCTCCCTTCCCTGGGCTATTCACCCCTCGTGTATCGATCCTGAGTTCCGATTGCTTCAAAAAAACCAGGTTGAAATTTCTCAAACCGAATATACCTTCATTAACCAGCATCCTTTAAATCGTCAAAAGAGGGAGGCAATCTCCATCTTAAGTAAAATTTGGAATAATAAAAATGAAGTTATCAATATGTATAAAGCTAATCACCTTGATCATATTGTGATCCGATACGAGGACTTACTCCAAAGCCCTCAAGAAACCATTTCCAACATTTTAAATTTCCTCGGTTTAGAAGAAACCAATAATCTATTGGATTATTACAAAAAAAATCAAGGTGTATCAATCGGGAATACAAAAAATGATGCCCCAATAAAGCAGGATAACACGCACAAATGGGAGGGGTATTATAGTACTGGTGAGCTTGCTGCAATTAATTCTAATTGTAAGATTACGGCCGAAAAATTCAAATACAGATTTAACCAATAATGTTGTCTAATATGAAAAGCTTACCTCTTGTAACAGTATCCATGGTCACTTACAACTCCGAAAAGTATATACAGATGGCTATCGAGAGTGTATTAGCCAGCAGTTATACTAATTTTGAGTTAATTATTTCGGATGACTGTTCTACTGATAACACATGGAACATTATTCAGGAATACAACGATAAAAGAATTATAGCTACACGAAACGGTTCAAACTTAAAAGAGTATTGTAACAGAAACAAGTGTGTTGATCTGGCCAAAGGAAAATACATAATCTTTGTTGATGGTGATGATATACTAAAGCCCCTTGGCTTAGAATTTTACGTTAAGTCCCTTGAAGCCTTTCCTGATTGTGGAATGAGTGCAATGGCTTATCCTTATGAAAAATTTCTATTCCCTCTAAAACTCACACCACGCGAAGTTGTTAGAAATGAAATATTTTCTACTAATACTTTTTTATCAATGCATATGCTCGGTAATTTATTTAGAACTGACGTGCTAAAAAAGAATAAGTTTCCCACTGATAAAATAGCAGGGGACTCATACACCAGGTGGCACATTGCCTTAGACCATCCGGTATTACTAATTGATGGTGGATTTGCATTTGCCCGTAATCCTCCGGGACAAGCTTCTGAAAAGCTTACAACAATTGAATGCTTTATTCAAAACCAATCTTTTAAAAAGGATTTTTTCGCCAAGGCTTACCATAAAAAACTAATCTCTAAAGAAGAACTGGAATTGTTAATTAAGCAATACGAAGTTTGCAATTATTACAAAGCATTATCCCTAATAAAAAGACGCCATTGGAAAGACTTATCGCTGTTAATTGGTAACCTAAAATGGCGCATTGGTTCAAGAAAAAAAATTAATACAGAAATCTTGTCTCGGGATCCATTTAAAGAATACAGTTCTGCTAGATTATTGGATCGTGATTTTTTTAAAAGCCCTTACATTAACAAACAATGACTAAAACGAAAAAAGTACTTATAACAGGTGCCGATGGATTTATAGGTTCACATCTAACTGAATTATTACTTGATAAAGGATATCAAGTTAAAGCATTAGCTCAATATAATTCCTTTAATAATTGGGGTTGGTTGGAAGTAATCGAAAAAAGCAAAAACTTGGAAGTAATTTCCGGTGATATTCGAGATCCTCACTTTTGTAAAGAAATTAGTAAAGATATTGATATAATATTCCATCTAGCAGCGTTAATTGCTATCCCCTTTTCTTATATCGCACCTTCCAGTTATGTTGACACTAATGTGACTGGAACACTTAATATTTGTCAAGCTGCAAAAGAAAATGGAAATATTCGACTAATACATACCTCTACCTCTGAAGTATACGGAACTGCACAATATGTACCAATTGACGAAAAACACCCTAAACAACCTCAGTCACCGTATTCAGCAAGTAAAATAGGAGCCGATGCGATGGCATTGAGCTTCTTCAATGCCTTTGACTTGCCAATAACAATAGCAAGGCCATTTAACACCTATGGCCCTCGACAATCAGCAAGAGCTATCATTCCGACCATAATTTCACAAATTGCGGCAGGAGAAAAAAAAATTAAACTCGGTGATTTGAGCCCTACTCGTGATTTTAATTTTGTTAAAGATACCTGTAACGGTTTTCTTGCACTTGCAGAAAATATCAACACTATAGGCCAAGAAATTAATATTGCGTCCAATTGTGAGATCTCCATGAAAGACACCTTGGAGCTTATCAAGAAAATTATGCAATCCGATGTAGAATTTATTTCTGACGAACAAAGGTTGCGCCCACAAAAATCAGAAGTATTCAGACTTTGGGGTGATAACACTTTAATTAAAGATCTTACAAATTTGCAACAAACGTACTCTTTAGAAGAAGGTTTAAGGGAAACGATTAATTGGTTTACGAAAACAGAAAACCTTAAAAGGTATAAAACAAAAATTTACAACGTATAGTTACCTGCTATATTTCGATAAGTTTAACAATTTCAAGCCCGTTAAACTAATAAAGCAGTTGAAAGATTCAATTGTGTAAAAAATACCTACAGTCACAAAAAGTATAAATATTGGGTTTCTGTTAAATACAAAAAAACTATCATCAAACTAAATGGTACACACAAATAATTCAGGTCAGGCAATAGTGAGTATATGTATGATTACCTATAATCACGAGCTATTCATTAAAGATGCAATAGAAGGAGTGCTAATGCAACAAACTAGCTTCCCTAAAAAGCTAATCATAGGAGAAGATTGTAGCTCAGACAATACCAGAAGTATTTGTGAAGAATATCAAAAACGGTTTCCCCATATTATAGAGCTCTTACCTTCCAATAGAAACATTGGTATGACTGCTAACTTTATAAGAACACTTCAAGCATGCAAGGGTAAATATATAGCCATTTGTGAAGGAGATGACTATTGGAATGATCCGAATAAAATTCAAAAACAAGTTGATTTTCTTGATAAAAACGAAGATTATATTCTTTGTCATCACGATGCAATTGTTTATGAAGAATCTGGAAGAGGCCTGACAAACGATCGTATAATGAACCTCGATAGTGAAATAGATCACACTACTGAAGATTTAGTAGCTTTGAACAGAGTAAGTACTCTGACTGTCGTCTTTAGAAATAATTTCATCAAGGAGTATCCTGACTATTTTTTTAGTTTTATTACAGCGGACTGGCCACTATGGATCATGTTAAGTAAATATGGAAAGCTAAAATATCTACCATTCATAGGATCAGTGTATCGTGTGCATAACAACAGTGTTACATCGATTAAAAGAGCAAGCAACATAATAACGAGAAGAAAAAATATGATACGCTTTTATAATGGCTATGTTTATATTTTTCAAAATCTAAAAAGCTATTTCGATGGGAAATACGATATAGAATTTGATAAGCAAATTAATCATTTCAATGATAATATTTTTCTGTACTTTTTTTCTCTAAGAAACTATATTGCTGCTAAACATTTAATTTCTAAAAAGAAGATCAATTGGTATTCAATGAACTCTACTAAAGATAGATTTAAATACCTTACACTAAAGACGCTACCCACTCCTATCATTAAACTATTAAGCACTTATGATCCAGGTTGATCACTAGGTTATATCATACTATTTATCTGCAAAAGGGATAAAGCGAGAAAAACGATCGCTAAGAATTGATCTAAGTTACTTTTAAGATAACTGGAAGGAATGCCTGCTTTGAAAAAAAAGCCTCTATGAATTAAAAGCTAAGAATACATAATCAATATTTTAAATTGTAAGTCGTTTTACAATTTGATTTAAAATGCTAATTATAACTTGAAAGAAATTAAATACCAAAAAATAATCTCAATCATTAGGGAGATCTTTAATAATCCAGAAGGATTTATCCCGCTTCATGCACCCGTTTTCAATGGTAATGAAAAAAAATACCTGGAGGAGTGCATTGATTCTACTTTTGTTTCCAGTGTCGGAAAGTTTGTTGATCAGTTTGAGGAAAAAGTGTGTGAATATACCGGAGCAAACAAAGCTGTGGTCTGTGTAAATGGCACCAATGCCCTGCATCTTGCTTTAAAGCTAGTCGGTGTAAAACGGGATGATGAAGTCATCACACAAGCCCTGACTTTCATTGCTACCGCCAATGCTATTTCGTATAGTGGTGCTCACCCTGTTTTCCTGGATGTGGATAGTGAAACGATGGGCTTATCGCCAGAGAAGCTGGAAAGGTGGTTGAAACAAAATGTAGAGCTAAGAGAAGTAAAGCTTGAAGAAAATCAAGTTCACCCACATCTTCAACCCGTCAACATCAAAACGGGCCGTCGTATTGCAGCAGTTGTTCCAATGCACACCTTCGGACATCCCTGTCGGATAGAGGAAATAATAGCAGTTTGCAAGAAATTCAACATTGAGGTTGTTGAAGATGCCGCGGAGAGCATTGGCAGTTTCTACAAGGATAAACACACTGGTACCTTCGGAAGAATTGGTATATTGAGTTTCAATGGTAATAAAACCATTACAACCGGAGGGGGAGGTATGCTCCTTTTCAATGATGAAGCCCTCGCGTCCAAAGCTAAACACCTGACAACGCAGGCCAAAGTACCGCACCCCTGGGAATTTCGTCACGATGAGATTGGATATAATTACCGCATGCCCAATCTGAATGCAGCTGTTGGCCTGGCACAAATGGAACAATTGCCAGCATTTCTTATAGCTAAACGAAAATTGGCTGAACAATACTCCTCTTTTTTCTTGTCATTCATAAATAAGAAGGGGAATCCCATCTTATTTATGAATGAACCAAAGAATTGCCATAGCTCCTATTGGCTCAATGCAATTCTTTTGCCGAGTAAAAAGGAGACAGAGCTTTTTTTAAAGGAAACCAATCAATCTGGTATAATGACCAGGCCTATTTGGGAACTTATGACCGATCTACCAATGTTTCATCATTGTCAGAAGGATGATTTGACAATCAGTAGGGATTTAGCTGACAGAGTAGTCAATATTCCGAGTAGCGTAATTCTAACGAATATTTAGAGCGATAAAATCGCGCAATTTCATACAAGCTATGCTTCATGTCCTTAAAAGATATAACAAAAGCTGAAACTTTAACCTGATTAAATAAGCATGAAAGAATCTATTCTCCTCATCGGCGGCGGTGGACATTGCAAATCAGTAATAGATGTAATAGAGGCTGAAAATAAATATAAAATCATTGGAATTATTGATAAAGCAGAGAAGCTAGGCAAAAAAACGTTTGGGTATGAAACAATTGGTGCAGATGATGATATACCTCAGTTAGCAAAAGTGTATAATAACTTTATAATAACTGTTGGTCATATAAAAACACCGGACTTACGAATTAAACTATATGAAAAAGTAAAAAAATCAGGAGGAACTTTACCAACTATTATTTCACCTATTGCCCACATCTCAAAATATAGTCGAATAGGCGAAGGTACAGTTATAATGCACCATGCTATTGTTAACTCTGATGCTTTAATCGGAAAGAATTGCATAATCAATAACAGAGCATTAATAGAACATGATACTTGTATAGGTAACTTCAGTCATATATCTACTAGTGTAACTGTTAATGGGAACTGTATAATACATGATAACTGTTTCATTGGTTCAGGATCTGTTATTGTTAATGGGCTCTCTATTTCAAAAAATACCATTGTTGGAGCTGGAGCTGTTGTCCACAGGGATCTAACTGAGAGTGGAATATATGTTGGTGTACCAACAAAAAAAATAAAGTAAATGAAAAAAGTATTGGTAGTTGCAGTGCACCCAGATGATGAAACCTTAATGTGTGGAGGTACTTTGCTAAAACACAAACAACAGGGGGATGAAATTTACTGGCTAATAATCACTAACATAAGTACTCAATTGGGATGGGATGAAAAAGTGGTTCAAAGAAGACAAAATGAAATAAATAAAGTTGAACAATTGTTTGGTTTTAAGAAAACTTTTAAGTTAAACTTTGCTACAACCAAACTTGATTTAGTTCCAATGGGTGACATCATTTCATCTATATCACAGGTGATTAATGAAGCAAAACCCAATATTTTATATTTGCCAAATCGTTCGGATGTGCATACAGACCATAGAATTGCATTTAATGCGTCGTTCAGTTGTACAAAAAATTTCAGGTATCCTTTCATAGAACGAATATTAATGGGTGAAACAGTATCTGAAACAGAATTTACCCCTGCTTTAGGGGAAAACGATTTCACACCAAACGTGTTTGTGGATATAACCGATTTTTTTAGCAGAAAAATTGAAATCTTCAAAATTTTCGAGTCTGAAGTTATGCCGAACTATTTACCAAGAAGCATTTTTGCCGTAACTGCTTTATCGAATTGGAGAGGTAGTTCCATCGGAAAAAAACATGCTGAAGCTTTTGTTCTCTTAAAAGAAATTTCATAATGACTCTTACAATACATCAACCTTCCTATTGGCCTTGGCTAGGCTTACTTGATAAAATAGCAAAAGCGGATAAACTGATTATCCTTGATGATGTTGAAATAAATAAGGCTTCTTTCCAGTTTCGTAACCAATTCTATTGCAATGGGGAAGCAAAATACATCAGTCTACCTATAAACTTCCGTAAAAATACAAAAATAAATGTAGCCAAATTCAAAAATGATAAATGGGCTTCCGATCATTTAAATAAACTTGTAAATTACTATCGTAAGGCACCTTATTTCAACCAAGTATTTCCACAGATAGAAGATTTATACCAATCGAAAAGTCAGCTTCCCCCCTATTTATTTGTTATTGAAACCACATTGTTTTTAATGGAACACCTTCATATTTCAACACAAACAGAACTTAGTTCAGAGTCCATATATGATGGAAAAAAAGGGGATCTGGTTTTTAATATTTGTGAAAAGAATCAGGCAACTAATTATTTATCCGGTCAAGGAGCCAAAGATTATATGGACGAAAGGATATTCAATAAGTTCGTTGATAATAAAATAAATATCCATTGGCACGAATTCAATCATCCAACCTATTCTCAGGTAAAAAAATATCCCTTTGTATCCGGTCTGGCAGGTTTAGATATCCTTTTCTTCCAAGGGTTTGAAAAGGCCAGAGACATTTTTCAAATGAATTTAACAAGCACTAATAATGGCTAATTATTTCTCTGATTTACCAAATTTGACTACAGATAGACTCATCTTAAGAAAGTTGGAAATTTCCGATGCAGATGATATCTTCAGATTTACGAGTAGTCCCTCCATTACCAAATTCCTCACTTGGGAAGCACACACTTCCAAGAAACAAACTGAAGAGTTTTTAAAGGGGGTCCAATGTAAATATGAAGCAGGTCAACCAGCGCAGTGGGCATTAGCATTGAGAGAAACCAATCGTGTAATTGGGATCTCTGGTTTTATAAACTTTATGAAAGAACACCGAAGAGCAGAAGTTGCGTATATATTATCAGAAGAATACTCAGGAAAAGGATACATGACAGAAGCCCTGCTTAAAATATTAGAAATAGGATTTTCGGAGCTGAATCTCAATCGTATTGAAGCTAAATGCGAAAAAGACAATTTTGCATCCGAAAGGGTAATGCAAAAATTGGGTATGGATTTCGAGGGTCTTTTTAAAGACTTTCTATCAATAAAAGGAAAATTTAATGACTTTAAATTTTATTCTATATTGAAAAAGAATTTTCAAGTCAAATAATTTCGATATGAGTTTAGATGATAGAATACAGAAGATAAAAATAGATAAAAACCAATCCATTTTAAGCGCACTTAAAAAGATGGATTTACAACAGAAAAAACTATTACTTGTTTTCAATTATAATAACTTCGTTAATATAATTACTATTGGAGATATCCAAAGAGCAATAATAAATAATATCCCTATTGACACTGCAATAGTCAACATTCTCAGGAAAGAAACTATACTTGCATCAAGCACAAGCTCTATTTCAGAGATTAAGAAAGTGATGCTTGAAAATCGAACAGAATGCATGCCCGTAGTAAATGATCAAAATCAACTTGTCAATTTAATACTATGGGAAGATGTTTTTACACCTGAGGAGAAGCTACCTAAAAAAAACAGTCTCGATATACCGGTAGTGATAATGGCTGGAGGAAAAGGGACAAGACTTAAACCGCTAACGAATGTTCTTCCCAAGGCGCTTATTCCTTTAGGAGAAAAAACAATGTTAGAAGAAATTATAGATAGCTTTTCTGAATATGGGGTCAATGATTTTTGTATTACAGTAAACTATAAAGCAGACTTAATTAAGCATTTTTTATCAGAGCACCCAGACAAGAAGTATACGGTCAATTTTGTTATGGAGCAAAAAGAACTCGGTACTGCAGGAAGTCTACATTTATTAAAAGACTATATAACAGAGACATTCTTTGTTTCAAACTGTGATATTCTTGTAAAAAACGATTACTCTGAAATTCTTAATTATCATCGAGAAAATCAGAACGAGATTACAATAGTTGCAGTGTTAAAGCATTTACCAATTCCTTATGGAGTAATCGAAACTAAAGAAAATGGCGAACTTATTGATATTCAAGAAAAACCAGAGTTAGTATATAAAATCAACTCTGGTTTATATATACTTGAACCTCATCTCATTAATGAAATACCTGAAAATACTTTTTTCCATATCACAGACCTTATTCAAAAAATAAAAAATAAAAATGGAAAAATAGGAGTCTTTCCTGTTAGTGAAAAATCATGGATCGATATAGGCGAATGGAATGAGTATTTATCCAATAGATATATAAAATGAGAAAACTGCTTTTTATATCACCTATAAAAGGTATGTGGCCTTTTGTTGAGAATTTATCTGCTGAATTAGTAAAACAAAACTATGAAGTTCATATCCTTGATCATGAGCAACACATATTGGTCAACTATAATAAAAATAGCAGCCAGCAATTAATTAAATTTCTACCTTCTATTGTTCCATACACTCGTTCATTTTATCGTCTCTTTCTTTTAAAGCAGATAGATAAAAAATATAAGCATATATTCTCAAAATTAACTGGTAAGTATGATGTAACCTTTATTCTTTATCATTTTGATAAACTAAACAAGTACGCGAATCTTATTTCAAAAACCAGCAATCGATTAGTTATTTCATATGCAGGTTCAGATTTCCTTAACGTTTCTGATTCTATAAAAGAAGAAAATAGGCAATTATTGGATGAAGCTCACACCATAGCTTTTAATAATCCTTACATGAAAGAGGATTTTATAAAGCACTATGATAATTATAGGGAAAAGATCAAAATTACAGGCTTTGGCTTAAGTAATCTAAGCATTATTGCAAAATTAAAAAAACAAGAGAGTTTATTTAAAACTAAAACTCTTCTAAGCATCCCAACAAACAAAATAGTAATATCAGTCGGCTATACCGGAGATGAAAGACATAGACATCTTGACTTCTTTAAGCTAATCAAAGATGTTCCAAAGATAATAAAAGATCGTCTCTTTTTTATTATGCCAATGACCTATATAAATTCGGATACTTATATAAAAAGAGTATCTCAAGAAGCTGAAAAACAAAGTTTATCATATAAAATATTTGATAAACGTCTATCTGATAATGATATTTGCCGTATCCGACTTGCTACAGATATTGCCATACATATAGCCAGTATGGATCAATCTTCGGCATCCATGCTGGAACATATCTTTTCCGGAAATGTGGTCATTGCTGGCAATTGGTTACCCTATAAGTTTTGGGATGATTTGGGTATCTATTCACATCGAATTAAAGAAGATAATTTATTAGATACACTCTTATTCGTTTTGAATAACCTTGACGAAGAACGAACCAAATCACAGCAAAATGAAAAAATAATTAGTAACAGTTATTCGTGGGAAGCAAGAATAAAAAAATGGGTTGATGTTCTATGAGTACAATAATTATTGATTACAAAGCCGGTAATATCCGGTCTATTCAAAACATGATTCGGAAAATTGGCTATCAGAGCCAAATTAGCGACCAAGCGGATGTCATTAAGCAAGCAGATAAACTCATTCTACCTGGTGTGGGGGCTTTCGACCATGGTGTAGCCCAACTAAAGGAAATGGGATTATGGGAAGTTATTCAGGATAAAGGTAACTCGGGAACACCTTTACTGGGTATTTGCTTAGGAGCTCAATTAATGGGTCTTAAAAGTGAAGAAGGACATTTGCCAGGGCTTGGGTTCTTTAACATGGTTAACAAGTCTTTTGATAAAAGTAAGTTTGAAGCGCACCAAAAAATCCCGCATATGGGATGGAGCACTATTGATGTGAAGAAGGACTCCAGGCTTTTAAATCTTGAGGATGATCACTCCCGGTTCTATTTTGTACACAGTTATCATTTTTATACCGAGGAAACCTCATTGATCAGTGCTACATGTCAATATGGCTATGAGTTTCCCTGTGCCATGGAACATGAAAATCTGTTTGCCTTGCAATTTCATCCCGAAAAAAGTCATAAATACGGTATGAATGTTCTTAAAAAATTTGCTGATCTTTAACCTATTAACACTTCAAAATTGCGTCGAATAAGAGTTATTCCGGTATTGCTGCTACAAAATGGAGGTTTAGTTAAAACCCTTCGGTTTAAACGCCCTAACTACATTGGCGATCCTATTAATGCTGTCCGGATTTATAATGAAAAAGAGGTAGACGAACTGGTCATTCTGGACATCTCGGCCACCAAGGAAAGTCGGGAGCCGAATTTTGAACACCTGGAGGAAATCGTTTCTGAAGCATTTATGCCTCTCGGGTATGGAGGGGGCTTAAAATCCGTTGATCACATTAAACAAGCGTTTGATTGTGGCATCGAAAAGGTTGTTTTAAATACAGCAGCCTATGAAAACACAAAACTCATTACTGAGGCTGCGAAAATTTACGGCAGCCAAAGTATCGTGGTCTCTGTTGATGTCAATCAAAATATGCTTGGAAGGAAAGGCGTCTATATCCATAACGGGCAAAAGAAAATTGCCCCTTCTCCGGAACAGTATTGTCAGCAACTGGAAGAAGCTGGAGCTGGTGAAATAGTATTAACCGCTATACACCGTGAAGGTACTTTTAAAGGCTATGACACAGAACTAATAAAACAGATCAGTCATCAAATACACATTCCCCTGGTGGCCAATGGCGGTGCCCGGAATATGGATGATTTTAAACTGGCTGCAGAAGCAGGCGCCTCCGCCGTTGCAGCCGGGAGCCGATTTGTCTATACCGGCCGGGAAAACGGTATCCTGATCAATTACCCAAAACAAGCTGAACTCAATGCTCAGTTATTTGAAAGGTTATAGCTGTAAATCATAGGATTTCATGCTTCACGTAACAGAATATATGAATTAGCCTACTGTGATGGCAGCAGGAATCATAGGTAATACCAAAAGACTATGGCCATCCCACAATAAGTGAATTCAAACAAAATAAAATATATGCCCTTTCACCATAGGGAGAACTAACTAATATTAGTCAATGGATATCATCAAAGACAGCAAATTTCACCCTGGGCTGCTTACAGGCCGTCCCTATCAAATGTGCAGCAAAACGGTCATGGACACAACAGACCCGGACATTACATTTGATGCAAGCGGTATTTGCAACCACTATCACGAATACCAGGATAATGCAAGGCAAAATTTATTACCGGAACCGGAACGCTCTCAGAAACTGGAACAACTTGTTGAGACCATCAAAAAAAATGGGAAAGGTAAAAAATACGATTGTCTGATCGGTTTATCCGGTGGCGTAGACAGCACCTATGTAGCCTGGCTGGTGAAGCAATATGGATTGAGACCATTAGCTGTACATTTGGACAATGGCTGGAATTCGGAATTGGCCGTTCACAATGTCAACGAAATTGTTAAAACACTGGATATTGATTTATATACCTTGGTGGTCAATTGGGAAATATTTAAAAACATTCAATTGGCCTATCTAAGAGCTTCAGTGGTTGACATCGAAGTAGTGAGCGATCATGCCATTTTTGCAACCATGTATAAACTGGCCAGGGAACGCAACATTCCTTATATCATTAGCGGCACCAATATTGAAACGGAATTTATTATGCCCCGCAAATGGCTCTACCATAAAATGGACTATGCCAATTTAAAAGACATCAACAAAAAATATGGCAACGGAAATTTAAAAACCTATCCCACTTTCAATTTCAGAAAGTACGTCTATTACAGCTCTTTTTTAAAGCTTGTGCCTATTTCCATCCTCAATTACATGGACTATAACAAAGCAGAAGCTAAAACCCTTATTACAAAGGAATTAAATTGGCGGGATTATGGCGGTAAACATTATGAATCCACTTTCACCAAGTTTTACCAGGCCTATATCTTACCTGAAAAGTTTGGAATAGACAAACGAAAAGCTCATTTAAGTACCTTGATTTGTTCCGGTCAGGTAAGTCGCGAGCAGGCTCTTGAGGAGCTTAAACATCCCCTTTATGATCAAAAAGAACTGGAAGAGGATACCCGGTATGTGATTAAAAAATTAGGGTTAACACCCCAGGGATTTGATGACATTTTGAAAACAGCTCCCCGCCCACATTCCGATTTTAAAACGGATATTGCATTAAAAAAGAAATACATGCAATTGTTAAGAAAAACAGAAACAATCAGAAGAATCATAAAACCTAAAAAATAATGACAACCCTTAAATTCGCGTTGGTTGGATGCGGTAGAATTTCTGCAAAACATGCTGAACTACTGGGCACAGGTCAAATAAAGCATGCGTCCCTTGTAGCGGTTTGCGACATTGTTGAAGAAAAAGCTCAAAAAGTAAGTGCAAAATATAATGTTCCGTGGCATAACAACATGGACCAAATGCTTCAAAACGAAGATGTTGATGTTATTTCTGTATTAACAGAAAGCGGAAACCATGCCCGAGATGTCATTCACCTTTCTCAATATGGAAAACACATCATTGTTGAAAAGCCAATGGCCTTAACCCTGGATGATGCTGATGCCATGATACGGGCCTGCTCCGAAAATAACTGCAAACTCTTTGTCGTGAAACAGAACCGGTTTAACTATCCCGTCATTGCGCTGCGAAAAGCCTATGAAGCCGACCGGTTTGGTAAACTGGTCATGGGCACGGTACGTGTACGATGGTGCCGGACACAAGCGTATTACAATCAGGATAAATGGCGGGGCACCTGGGCATTGGATGGCGGTGTTTTAGCCAACCAGGCCAGTCATCACATCGACTTACTGCAATGGATGATGGGAGAAGTGGAAAGCGTTGTGGCTAAAGGTACAACCGCTTTGGTTGACATCGAAGCTGAAGATACTGCGGTGGTATTATTAAAGTTCAGGAACGGCGCCCTTGGTGTCATTGAAGCGACTACAGCCATTCGCCCCATTGATCTGGAAGGTTCCTTAACCATTCTGGGCGAAAAGGGAACGGTGGAAATTGGCGGTTTTGCAGTCAATGAAATACGTCATTGGAACTTCACGGAATCCCGGGAACAAGATGCAACCGTCAAATCAGAGTATTCCGAAAATCCACCTAATGTGTATGGGTTCGGACATCTGGCTTATTATGAAGACATTGTTGACTCTATCCTTGAAAATAAAAAAAGTCTCATTGACGGTTTTGAAGGCCGAAAAAGTCTGGAGCTTATCTCAGCCATTTACGAATCCATCGAAACCGGAAAAGAGGTCTTTTTAAGGTTTATTCCGCAAAAATGTAAACTGGGCTATGCACAAGAATAACAATTTACCCAGCGTTAAAAGCATATCAATAAAAGATGTAAACTTTGGAAAAAGTGTTACAGTTATTGAACCTGTTAATATGTATGGTTGTGATATCGGTGACAAAACATTTATTGGGCCGTTTGTTGAAATACAAAAAAAAGTGAAAATAGGCACCAATTGCAAAATACAATCCCATAGTTTCATTTGCGAATTGGTTAGTATAGGTGACCACTGTTTTATTGGCCATGGAGTGATGTTTATAAATGATCTGTTCAAGGAAGGAGGACCTGCCGGCGGAGATGCAAGCAAATGGAAATCTACCCACATAGGGAATCAGGTTTCCATTGGAAGCAATGCCACCATATTACCCGTTTCAATTTGTGATCAGGTTGTTATTGGCGCAGGTTCAGTCGTCACAAAAGACATTACTCAAGCAGGTATATATGCCGGTAATCCTGCCAAGTTAATTAGAAAAATATAAAAAAACGAGCATATAGATTCATACTCCCGATGGCTGTCGGGAGCATGAATCTATTTGTGAATTCTCTGTCCGATGGCCTGACAAATATCAGTCCCTTAAAAAATTAAAAACATGAAAATTCCCTTTGTTGACTTAAAACTACAATACGAATCTTTAAAGAACGAACTGGATAATGCCATTCAGCAGGTTATGGATGATTGTGCCTTTATTGGTACAGCCAGTAATAAATACGTTAAAGCCTTTGAAGATCAATTTGCTCAATTTTTAGGCGCTAAATTCTGTATGGGCTGTGCCAATGGCACGGATGCCCTTGAGATAGCATTAAAAGCATTAGGTGTGGGACCTGGTGACGAAGTTATTGTACCGGCATTATCATGGATTGCTACTTCAGAATCAGTCAGCACGGTTGGCGCCACGCCGGTGTTTGTTGACATCGAACCGGACTATTACACCATAAATCCAGAGCTGATTGAAGCAAAAATTACATCTGCCACCAAGGCCATTATCCCCGTGCACTTGTATGGACACCCCGCTGCAATGGACAAGATTATGCCAATTGCCAGAAAATATGATTTGAAGGTCATTGAAGATTGTGCCCAGGCCCATGGGGCAGAAATAAATGGTCAAAAAGTGGGTACGATTGGAGATGTTGGCACTTTCAGTTTTTTTCCTGGCAAAAATCTTGGGGCCTATGGCGATGCTGGTGGCATCGTAACGAACCTACCAGATATCATGACACGGTGTAAAATGATCAGCCAGCATGGACAATTGGATAAAAAACATATCCATTTCATTGAAGGCAGAAATAGCCGGATGGATGGAATCCAGGCTGCTGTATTATCGGTGAAGCTTCCGTATTTAAACCAGTGGACAGAAAAACGGATTGAACACGCCAATCACTACAGTCGCATACTCTCAGACAAGGTGAATACGCCAAGAACAAGAAACAATTGTAAACATGTGTTTCATTTGTATGTCATTGAGTCTGATAAACGCGATGCACTAAGTGCTAAACTGAGCCAGGAAAACATTGCCAACGCTATTCAGTACCCAACTGCATTGCCTTTTCTGGATGCCTATCAGAAGCGAGGTTTTACACCACTTGATTTTCCCATAGCCAGTGAAATAACACAGAAAATCCTTTCCTTGCCTATTTTTCCGGAACTAACCAACCAACAGGTTGAATTTATATCCGCTACTATCGGTTAACATGAAACGCGCGATGGGAAAGAAACTCTCACAGTAGTATTATCATCAATTGAGAGTTCCGCCTGTCTGCCGAACATGGTGCTTTGACAGGCACCTGACCATTAATAATTAATAATATCAAATGAAAGTATTATCCGGCAAAACCATCTTTCTGCTCTCCCCCCAGCCATGGGGCCTCATGCATGTATCCAAACATCATTATGCCATTGAATTGGTGAAACATGGAAATACGGTTTATTTTATCAACCCTCCCGATGATACAACAAATGGAGTAAAAATTGATGCTATTCAGGCTTATCCAGGTTTAAAAACAGTCAGTTACAAGCCCTTTTTCCCATGGAAACTGAGATTCCATGTCAGATGGCTGTTTGATCTGTTAATGCAGCAACAGGTTAAACTAATCCGGAAAACCATTGGTGCTAAACCTGACCTGGTGTGGTGCTTTGATCCCAATACGTTCACCAATCTAAAATGGTTCAAAGGCAGGATAAATATCTACCACCCTGTGGATCCCATCACCCGGAAGGATCAGGTAAATGTAGCTCACTCAGCCGATATCCTTTTTTCCGTGTCTCAAAAAATTCTTTCGGCTTTCAACCTAATTCCTATTCCCAAATATTTTATCAACCATGGCTTAGGTAAGGATTTTGAAGAACAAGCTAAATTAAACCTGGCAAAAACAGACTTTCCCAAGCCAAATGGAAAATTAAAGGTTGGCTATGTAGGCAACCTATTGCGTAAGCCCATTGACCGGCCATTATTTCTAAAAATAATGGAATCTAATAAGAATTTAGAATTCCATCTGTGGGGACCATACGAACTTCAAAAGTCCAATTTATCAGGTAACAATGACTTGGAGACGCTTGAATTCATTGAAAAACTCAAATCTTTTCCTCATGTCATTCTGAAAGGTGTTCGATCACCAGCACAACTGGCCATTGAAATTCAGGAGATGGATCTGTTTTTTCTTACCTACCAGTTAATACCTATCGAGTCGGATCGTTCAAATGCACATAAATTAATTGAATACATAAGCACTGGTAAACCTGTTTTATCCATTGATATTGAAACCTACCGTTCATTAGGTCTAATAGAAATGACACCAGAAAATGACGATATGAAAATGCTGGAATTATTTGATTCGATCACCTTGAATAACGAATTTACAACAGAATCTGAAATAAGAAGAAAGAGAATTCTATATGCGCTTGATAATACGATGGAAAAACAAGTCAAACGCATTGACGAATATCTGGTATCAATAAAATGAAACGGATAAAGTTAATACATTGAAGATGATCAAAATACACAATTTATTACCCAAGTAAATATTCCTTAATTCCTACATTTATAAATGATAATTATTAGTCCTTCCGGAAACCTGTACGGTAGCGAGCAAGTGTTACTTGAATACATTGATTCATGTACTAAGCCAAACCGGCTCTTTGTCCCGGTCAATTCTCTGTTGGAAAAAGAGCTCAAAAAGAAAAATTGTAAGGTTAAGGCGTATAAAAAAATAATCTTTTTATACTGGCATGTTTTTCTCCTTCTGCTTTTATCAAAACAACATCTCTATCTTAATGAAGCAGGTCATATCAGGTATGTAAAAGCGCTTGCAAAACTGCTTCCTCATAAAAAGTTTTTTGTCCATATTCGATTGAAAGAAGATTGTTCACCTGGACGATTACATAACATAACCAAAAACATTCACCTTATCACTGTCTCCGAATATTTGAAATCGCAAATATCCACACACTATCCTGTACGCGTGATTTACGATCCTTACACATTAAAAAATAAATTGGGGGCGGCTACCAAAGAAGATACTCATTTCTCTATTGGTATTGTTGGGCGAGTAACCAAAACAAAAGGTTTAGACCTGCTTCTTCCCATATTAAACCGTCTATCAACTGATTTAAATCAACCAATTATACTCAAATTCTTTGGTTCATATGCACCTGAAGATAGCTGGTGCAAAAAATTTAAAAATACTTTGAACCAATTCCCCAATATTAAGAGTGAATTCAAAGGTTTTGTTTCATCCAAACAAGATATTTATTCTAATATTAATCTGCTATTACATCTAAACAAAGTGGAAGCCTTAGGACGAATATTGTTTGAGGCAATTGATTATAATACACCATATTTAGTATTTAATGAAGGAGGATGCGGAGAGCTAAGCAAACACCTGGAACTTGTTGACTTTCTGGTAAATGATAATGAAAATTGGGTCGATGAATTTGTTCATAAAATTGAACTTTTTCTGGAAAACAGCTTTAGCTATGAAAGGCAATTATTGAATGCTAAAAAAATAATAAAGGGCCAGTTTGATGCACCAGCCTATGCCCATTCAATCGACTCATTCTTCCGTTATCCCACTTCATAATAATTTCGATCAATGAACAAAATTGCAGTTCTTCATTACATGCCATTGGAATACTATCCTCCAATCACTAATCTGCTGGATTATATAGTCACTGAACATGCTGAGCGACTACAATCAGTTAAAGTATATAGTTGCAGGAATGTGAACGGTAGGAAGGACTATTGGCCAATCCATCAAGAAGGATATGGGCCGATAGTTCAGCAAGAAGATAACACGTTAGATCGTGAGATAAAAAAGGAGAAGACTAAAGAGGAAAAAATCAAGAAAAACCAAAGAAAAAAGAAAAAAGAAAAATTTGTTATTGCCCCTTCCTTATTAAGCATTAAAAGAAGTCCTTTCCCCCAAAAAAAGGACAATAGCCTGGTGCGCCTTTTCAAATACCTCCACTACAATATTTTCACGCTCGTTGCCCTCATATTTTATAGCCCTGACACGCTACTCTATTACGAATCTTATTCAGCCTGGCCGGCATATATATATACTCGCTTCATTAACCCAAAGTGCCGGATCTTTATTCACAACCATGAATATTCTTCAAAAGAGTGGTATGCTCATACCATGAAACAGTTACGCTATTATCATCAGCTGGAAAAGAAATGGCTTTATCCACGTGCCCAATGGATCAGCCAAACCAATTCTGATCGCTTAAATTTTTTCCATGAGGATCACCCCTACCTCAAAAAAGAGCAACTTAATATCATGCCCAATTATCCTCCCCACTCATGGAATAAGGGAAAAGAAAAAAGAAAAAATGCAAAGACTAAAGAACTTGTAACTATAAACAACCAGCTAAGAGCTAACAACCAACAGCCAGAAACTATCAAACTCGTTTACGTTGGCTCCCTCTCCTTTCAATCCACTTATTTAAAGGAACTTTGCGAATGGGTCAACAGTCAAGATGGAAAAATACAATTTGATATTTATGCCTACAATTTATATAATGATGTTAAAGCCTACTTAAAGCAATTTAACTCCCCTTCAATAACCTATTTTGAAGAAGGTATAGAATATAATAATCAACCTAATGTATTGGCAAATTATGATGTCGGATTGATTCTGTACAAAGCACACAATCAAAACTTTACCTACAATGCCCCTAATAAACTGTTTGAATATTTAGCATGTGGTCTGGATATATGGTATCCCAATGTATTGCAAGGCCCAATACCATATTTAACAAAAAGTACCTATCCCAAAGTCATCCCTGTTGATTTTGAAAACCTTACCTACTTCAATTGGCAAAAGGCCATTGATAAAGATAACTGTGTTTATAAACCTTCGGAATATTTTTGTGAGAATGTTTATATGGAGCTTATTGGTGAGTTAATGGCCTAGAGAATTTAGTTTATTTAAGAAACCAAATCTCTGCCCTCTTTTTTTACAGCTGTACTTCAGCACAATAATGCCATTTCAAAGAGCTAAGAATAGCTTAAAGCCAAGATAAAACCTTTGTTTTTGACCCTCTTGCAAGTCTTAAATTATAACAGATCATGAACATCCTCTACATTGGTCAATATACTGAAGGCACCACCAGTAAAATGCGTGCTGATCAGTTAAAAAAAATACTTCAGCCCAAGACATTCAATGTAATTAACACCCATATTCCATTTCATCAAAGCCATAAAATATGGCGATCGATTGGATTCAGATATAAACGGGGGCCTTTGATTAAGAAAGTAAACCAATACATACTTCAAGCAATTAAAGAAATGGGAATGGGTAATAATCAATTTGCCCCAAAGCTATCTCCCGGTGAAGAACAAAACCACTCCAAGTCCGGGAGACATTTTAACCTCATATGGATAGACAAAGCCATTTTTCTCACACCTGAAACAACAAAATATTTAAAAAGGCTATCGTATCAATTGATTCACTTTACTCCTGATCCGGCCTTTACGTTCCATAAATCTCAATTGTTCAGATCGTCATTATCATTATATGATTATGCAATTACTACCAAAGCATACGAATTGGAATATTTCAAAAAATATTTAAAGTCTGAACAAATTATCTATGCTACACAGGGCTATGATAAAAACATACATCGACCATTAACCACATTTAGTAAAAAGAAAGCTGGTGTATTATTTATTGGCCATCATGAACATGAAAGGGCAAAAATGGTTCAACTATTACTCTCAGCCAACATTCCTGTAGCAATTGCAGGTATAAAATGGGAATCATTTGTTAAAAAAAACCATAATAACCCCTTCCTACACTATATGGGCAAAGGGATTTACGGCGAAGAATACGTCAAAACGATATCAAATTACCAACTCTCATGGGGTTCCATATCCAAATGGATTCCGGAGAAACATACGACGCGTACCTTTGAGATTCCTGCTTGTGGTACTGCCCTGGTAACAGAGCGTAATGCTGAAACAAGAAATTTCTATAAAGAGGATGAAGTGGTCTTTTATGATAATCCGGAAGAAATGATTGATAAAATACATTTCTACCTGACACACCCCAAAGAATTAGAGGAATTAACAAAAAGAGGTACAGAAAGGATTCTAATGGATGGCAGGGATTACGAATCAATTCTCAATCAAATACTGAAAAAAATAGGGATTTTAGGAAAATAAAAGATATTTCTTTAGCTTCAAAAATTCATTGAACTAACCCTCAAATTTACATATCCTCTACTCACAACCATATAGAAAAAATGCTTGAAAACCTCAGACAGGAGAAAGGCTGGTTATGGATTATCCCGGTTGCTTTAATATTTAACCTCATTTTTGGTGTTAAAGAGGGCTGGTCAGCTGTTGGCCTGGCATTCTCTGCTTTTTATATGTTCCGTGTGATCTTTAACATGGGACATAAAATACCGGTCATCGACCTGATGACAACCCTGGCTGCCTTGCAATGGATCGTGGGCCCCTTCATCGATTACCACAACGAAGTGACCCACTTTAAGTATTACATGTATGTGCCCGAGGCACAATACATGGCTTATGCAGTTCCGGCCATCATAGCCTTTCGGATGGGCACTCTCTTTTATAAAGACCGATCGGACCTGGATGCCATTGGTGAACGGGTTAAACAATTGTTGAGCCGTTACCCCAGGCTCCCTTACGTATTTATCATTGGCGGATTGATCATTCCCTTTTTGAATGCATTTATTCCACCTTCTTTGCGCTTTGTGTTCTTTTTATTGGCCAATGTGAAATACATCGGTGTGATCTACCTCCTTTTTTCAGGTTCACCCAACCGCTGGCCCATCTTTATTGCAGTGATGCTTGCTACAGCTTTTGCATCCATTGCTGCCGGTATGTTTCATGACCTGCTGCTGTGGGCCATGCTCACCTTTACCTTTGTGGCACGCGAGCTGAAAATGAAATTCGGCCTTAAACTTGTCTTTGCCCTCATAGGTATGCTCATGGCCATCACCATTCAATCTGTCAAACACCAATACCGGACAATCTTAAAAACAGGCTCACATTCCGGTAATAAAACAGCACTTTTCATAGGATTGGCTACACAGGAGTGGAGCAGTGGTAATATCTTTACCCCAACCTCAGAAGACGATATGAACGCCCGCCTCAACCAAGGCTGGATTATCTCTGCCGTCATGAAAAATGTACCGGAGCGCGAACCCTATGCAGGTGGTAGCACTGTCTGGGAAGGGATAGAAGCCAGCTTGCTCCCCCGTTTTTTGGCCCCCAATAAAAAAATAGCTGGCGGCCAGGAAAACTTTAGAAGATTTACAGGATTACAACTTGGCGCGCAAACTAGTATGGGGATTAGCCTGGCCGGAGAAGGGTATGCCAACTATGGCCGCTGGGGTGGTATCCTTTTCATGTTTTGTTGGGGATTATTCATTGGTTGGTTTTGGAAGAAAATGTGGGAATGGAGCGACCTCTATCCAACTCTGCTCATTTGGAGTCCCATCCTCTTTTTACAGGTGGTTAAGGCTGAAACCGAATTAGTAGTGGTCCTCAACCACCTCGTCAAAGCCAGTGTTCTGGTATTTGGTTTATTGTGGTTTATACGTAAACAGTGGGGAATTAAAATTTAACAGAAGTAATGAATTACACAACTCATTATAATACAATCCAATCAAATCATTCGCCTAGATCTGTTGCTCGCCTTTGGGTGTTAAACGGACTATCGTTAATGGATACTATTGGTAATGGTGAGCAGAAACTAAAGAATTCTCGCATACATTTCTTATATATCCACCATATTTTTGAGGATGAAAAAGCCCAACTTATTAATCTGATTGAATATTTAAGTAAGCAACATACATTTATTAGTTATAATGAAGCTATTGATAAGCTCCTAAATAATGAAGTTGATAAACCCTATATTGTCATAAGCTCCGATGACGGATTTAAAAACAATATTCATGCAGCGGAAATACTGAATCGTTACAACATTAAAGCATGTTTCTTTATCAATCCAGGCCTCATAGGTCAGACTGACTATACTTTTATAAAAACACATTGTGAAACGAAATTGCATCTACCACCTGTTGAGTTCATGGATTGGGATGATGTAGAGCTGTTGTTAAAACAAGGACATGAAATTGGATCGCACAATATGTACCATAGCAATATGGCTAAACAATCCCAACATCAAGTCATCGATGATCTGTTGGAATCCTACGATATAATTAAAAAGAAAACCGGAACAATTAAACATTTCGCTTTCCCTTATGGGCGCTTGAGCGATTTTAATGAATTTGCCCGACAAAAGGCATTTGAGATCGGTTATCACTCTTGTTCTTCAGCTGAAAGAGGTTGCCACATTAACCATTCACATAAACTTAAACCTGATGAGTTATTCATTCGCAGGGAACACATCGTCTTAAACTGGCCTTTAAATCATATCCGCCATTTTTTAATTAAAGCGGCAAAAAATGCCTCCTCCATTACGAACCTAAATCCATATGTAAAATGAAAATAGTTATATTAACCAGTTCACTGCAGGGCTCAGCAAGTGTAATATTACCTCGTATTATTGCCAATAGCAATATAGAGGTCAGCATGGTTATATACAATAAAGGATTAATTAGTAATAAAAAGAAGCATCTGATTAGAAAGGCAAAAAAAGTAATGAAAATTGGTTTTTGGGGTGCTATTAATGGTATACGTTTAAGAAAATGGTATCGTATTAACGACTCTGAACCTATTGATGATATAAAATCCTTCTGTCATAATAAAAAAATCACTTTCCGTACTACAGATAGTATCAATTCTCTTGTGACAAAAGAGTTATTCAAAGAATCTAAAGCCGATTTGGGAATCAGTTTAGGTAATAGCTACATTGCTAAATCGATTTTTTCTATTCCCCAATTTGGGATGTTGAATATTCATCATGAATTATTACCTGAATATACTAATGCACAAAGCATTATTTGGCAATTGCATAACCAGTCCAGAGTAAGTGGCTACACAATCCATAAAATTAATTCTAAAATTGATCAGGGTGATATTATTTACAGAGACGAAATGCCGATTATTTTTAAAGAATCCTTGTCAAAAACTGTTAATTATAATTACAATCGTTTAATCCAATCATCAGCAGAAGGTTTAAATATAGTTCTAGAAGATTTTAATTACTATTTTAATCAGGCTATTAATCAAACCGATGGGAACTCCTATACAACACCTTCTTTATTCCAATTTATAAGAATAATCAGAAATCACAACTTATTAAAACGTGATAATTTATAACTTTGAATACACTTGATTGTACAACTGGCCTATCAAATCTGCTCTAAATCTTTTAAGATTGTGATTCCCGGCAATAATTAATTGCGCTCTTTTTTTGTTCTCAAAAACCTGATAAATTCCATCAAGTATTGACTTGTGACAATATGGATCAACTAAAATAGCCCCCTCTCCCGCTACTTCCTTCATAGCACCAAAATTTGAGGTAATTACAGGTCGTCCAATGGCTTGTGCCTCAATAATAGGTAGTCCAAAACCTTCATAGAAACTTGGAAAGCAAAGTACGTCGCACCGCTTGTAGGCATCTAATATAGAATCATAAGGCACATGTACCAGGTTTTCCACTTCTAAGTTATATTGCTCTGCCAGCCCCTTCTGCTCGTCAGACATTTTCCCAACAACAATTAATTTGAATCGTGTGATTGCTCCCTGAGCGAAGTCGAAGGGTAACTCACTGTCTGAATTCTGTAAACAATTAGTCTCTTCTTCTTCGTCACTATAGTTATCGCGGCCAGCACTTCGGACTTCGGACTCTGGACTACAAACGTCTCTCTCAAAGCTAAAACCTCCAACAGCTTTCAATATCCCCTGGACATTCTTATTGGCCTTTGTACCCATCACCAGAATAGTCGGATTCTCCTTATTAAAAGCCTTTGGTGTATACACCAAATCTTCAGGAAGAGGATTAGGTACCACCACTATTTTATCAGGATCACACCCTGTCCATTCAATAATTTTATTTTTTGTATGTTCAGAAATGCACGTTACATATTCAGCTCGTCTTACAGGAATATCAATCCAAAAAATCTTAATAATCTTATCTACTATCCAATTATCACTTCTTCTAAACGATTCAAGATCATGGTAAGTCACGACCAAGCCTTTCTTAGGTAATGCCAAGGCTATAAAAGTAATATCTCCAGTAATGTGATTAATTATCCCCTTATTAAGCCTTACCTCAATTAAGGCCCTTACTCTCCCCCACCAACCATTAGTTCCATTTTTCAATTTATAGATATGAGATATCACATGGTCAGGCAGATTGACTATGACCTGATCAAAGACTTTTTCAATGGAAAAGTATTGAGGTCGTGGTTTACGAAAAAAATATGTAACGTGAAGTTTTTTCAATATAATAAAATAATATCCAAACCAATCATCTTCTATCCCGACAGGTGGAATAAAGCTACATTACAGTTTGGTGGTTTCTTCCAGTAGTTCTACATCAAAACGCATCAATTGGTGACACGCTATAAAATTATCAATATCTTCGAAATAATCAGATACATTATCATTGTATAATACATTTTCCTAATGTAAGATAAACAAGATAACTACTTCAGGCCTAAGCTATCAAACTAAACAGCGTCGTTAGACTTGTCTGCAATAAGACTTAAGGCGTCAATAACAACCTCCTATACGCCTCACTCAAGCCCTCATTATTCACAAATTCCTCTGCCCTATTCCGAGCGCCTTTACACCAGCTATCTAACTCCTCCTGCTTCATGCAAAGCAGTCTATTTAGCACCTGGCTCCACCCATATAGCACTTCAGGCTTTTGCCTTCCCTCGATAGGTATCGGTGGTTCAAACTTCAAACTTAAATCCCACCCACTCTTGTCCTTCTCCAACTCTCTCCAAGGTGTCTGATCACTAATCAGCACCGGCCGGCCAGCACTTAAACTTTCCAATATCACATGTCCAAAGTTCTCACCCCGTGTAGGCATATACAAAGCATGGTATTGTTGTAGAGTTTTACCCACTTGCTCAGCCGCAACCGTCCCTTTGTAACTAACACTAATATTGGCCGGTAATTGATGTATCACCGACTGGCATTGCGCCCAGTAGTCTTTATTATAGATTTGTCCATACAGATCAAAGCTTATACTTCCCTCAAAATCCTCCAAGCTTGCTAAACGTTCCAGCGCAAATAAGGTGTTTTTCTCCGGTGCTATACGTGCTAGACTCACTAATTTTAACTCTCCTTTGTGCTTGTCTATTGCTTTCTTCTCAGGTAAGTTCTTTTTGGGTAAGTTATCAGCAATACAAACCTTTGTCCTTACCCCCAGAACCGCTCTTATATCTTGCTCTTCGCTACTATTGGTGGCATGGCATACCACGTTTTTATATAAACCCAGGAGTTTGACTAACATCAAAAATAACTTCTTTTTGCCCCCTTTGACATCAATGGCACTTTGTGCCAGCATCCCCCTGGTGGCCACAATGACTTTATTCAATGCAGCTTTCTTACAAATCATCATAGGTAAGAGAGAAAACTTCCACGAGTAGACCCCATTGATATAGGCCACATTAGGCATCACTTCATCAATCAGCTTTTTAAATATAGCTCTGCTCTGGTGTTCCGAATCCGCGTAAAACACTCTTACTCCGGGCTGAAAATGAATCCAGGTATTACTTTCAATCCCCTCATATGGTTTTGTTTCTGTATAATCCGTGTCCCTGGTAATAATATAAAAGTCATACTCTTCCTTCAAATACTCCACCATATTGGCCATCGATCGCACTGGTCCTCCCGCTTTATAACCGGGTAAAAACCAATCAATGAAAATTAGTATTTTTGTCTTTGCCATAAATCGAGTCTTTGCGCGAAGATAATTAAAAGTTCGGAGTCTGAAGGTGAGTATCCAGTTAGATCACCCAACGATAAGCCGAGTGGTTTTGAGATATAGAACTCTTGATCCAGTCGACAAAGTGAATTCAACACATAGCGTTACATGTCATAGTGCAAAAAAAACAACAATTACTTTTATAATCCTCACAAGAAATAAATCCCCTGATTATTAACTGAAGCCACAAACATGGACTTCGCCAAAATAGTGGCCTGTTTTCTGATCTTCCATCAAGATTGACTATATTCGCTGCATCAAATGTTATTTTCAATCATACAAGTTTAATTTTTTTCAGGCCACCACAACTATGAAATTCATCCATACTCCCATCAAAGACCTGATTATCATAAAACCCAATGTATATAGTGATTCAAGGGGTTATTTCCTGGAATCGTTTAACCGTAAAGAATTTGAAGCCCACATTGGTCCTATACAGTTTGTACAAGTCAATGAGTCAAAGTCTGTGAGAGGTGTATTAAGAGGATTACATTTTCAAAAACCACCCTTTGCACAAGCCAAACTAGTGCGGTGCGTGGAAGGAGAAGTATTAGATGTAGCGGTAGATCTGCGCAAAAAATCACCCACTTATGGAAAGCATTTCTCAATTAAACTATCAGGTGAAAACAAACATCAGCTCTTTATCCCTCGTGGATTTGCCCATGGTTTTGTGGTACTAAGTGAATCCGCTATTTTCAGCTATCAAGTGGATAACTGGTATGCTCCGGAACACGATACCGGTATTGCCTGGAACGATCCGCAACTTAACATTGATTGGGGTGTAGAAAAAAATCAATTAATATTGTCTGATAAAGATATAGTACTGAATACCCTTTCTGAAACAAAAATACCATAATTTTATAGTTATTTTTTTACACAAAGACTTGTATTCTTTAAAGTTGAGCTAATAAACCTAAAACCACAACATCCTCAATTTCTACTATTTATTTGAACTCAAATTTTAATTAATTCTTCAAAGTACTAGCTTATTATGGAATACTGGAAAATACTACGAAAACATCTTGGTAAACAACGAGTGATTATGCCAAGTAGCCTTGGCGTTATTACGAAAAATAATAAGATCCTACTAACACTTCATAAAGAACTCAAATCATGGGGGTTTCCTGGTGGATTACAAGATCTCAATGAATCTGTCGAAGAAACTGCCAAAAGAGAAATAAAAGAAGAATTAAATCTAAAGCTAGAAGTAAATCACTTAATAGGGATTTATTCATCTGATCAATGGCACCATTCTTTTCCTAACGGCGATGAAATTCAAAACCTATCTTTTTTATTTATGATGTCTTCACCAAAGACATTTGATAAAATACAACTTCAACCTGAAGAAATTGAAGCCTATGACTTTTTTGAATTAGACAACTTGCCTAAAAACTGCTCTGCCCTAACTCTTCAACAATTCAATGATCTTAAGTCTTTTAAAGGTAAGGTATTCATGAGATAATTGCTTTGTGAAAAATATTTACACATCACATTATACTCTATTATCTACCCTCAATACCTTTTCAATATAGTTGTTCCCCTATTATTCATACCAATGAAGATAATCAAACTGCAGATCATTCTCATAAAAGGTTATGAACATCATATCTGAAAAGTCTTTTTATTTCCCAATGAACTGGGAGACACAGAGGAGAAGACTTTTTAAGCCATTTCTTAACCAAATGCTTGTTGCTAACAATTAACGAACTAAAATCTATACTCTGCGTCCTCTGCTGTAAAATATTACTCAAACGGATGCTTAGCGACTTCTAACCTGGCCATTGGATGAAAATCACCTTTTAACCCTACTGGCTGAACTTTGCGGATGTCATGAACAATCTGCACTGCTTGTCTACATTCATGTATACCAAAGCCTTCACCAGCCAAGATCTTCTCATAACTCTTGGTATGCAAATCTGTGAAACCACCTGAAAACTCAAATTCATCTCCGTCAATAGAAATGGTACGGTAAGTGCGTATTTTCTTAGCCTTGATTTCAACAGGAATGGTATCGTAATTAATGCTCATAAACCAGCGGACGCGACCTTTTTCCAGTTCCAGCAAGCCAGATGCCCGATCGTGTGTATGCAAATGCACTGTATTCTTTTTCACCACTCCAAAGATCCAGGTCAACATATCAAAGAAATGCACACCAATGTTGGTAGCTATTCCACCCGATTTGGCGACATCGCCTTTCCAGCTGGTATAATACCAGTTTCCGCGCGAGGTCAGGTAGGTTAAATCAATGTCATGAATTCTTCCACTGGTATCATTATCTATTCTTTCTTTTAGCTCTACTACACTCGGATGCAAGCGTAATTGTAGTATATTATAAATATTGCGACCGGTCTCTTTCTCAATCTCTTGCAAGGCATCAATATTCCAGGGATTCAACACAATAGGTTTCTCACAGATCACATGCGCATCCTGCCGTAAACCAAAGCGAATGTGCGAATCGTGCAGGTAATTGGGAGAACAGACACTTAGATAATCAATATGTGTGCCGTTTCGCTTCACTTTTTCCAGGTGACGATCGAAGCGTTCGAACTCTGTAAAAAAATCGGCATTGGGGAAATAGCTATCAATGATTCCTACCGAATCATTTTTATCTAACGCCGCCACCAGGTTATTATTGGTATCCTTGATCGCCTTCATATGTCGCGGAGCAATGTATCCTGCTGCTCCTATCATTGCAAAATTAATCATTGAAATATACGAGATGTAGTTAATAATTGAAAATCATGACAGATGTAGGTATATTTTACACTGACCTGTCAGGACCATGAATACTATACCTATCTTTTCAGTTCTTGCTTTCTTCTCATTCGTATCTGCTTCAAACGATGAATCAAATGACGCCGCTTATAAAACAGAACCACAGACGGGATATTGGCCACGGCCAGTCCAAGTGTAATAATTAAAATAGTAAGTTTCAACATACCCAGGTTGCGTAATATGAAAGCCAGAATAACAAAAGCAATATTGACGCCTCCAATAATCAGACTAATCTGCAAATGGGTAAATCCCAATGTCAACATGCGGTGATGAATGTGGTTCTTATCCGCAGTGAAGGGTGAATCCCCTCTTGATATCCGTAGGAAAAATACACGTAAAGTATCTACAATGGGGACGATTAATATCGCCAATGCTACTGCAGGGGCACTGTTCATGGTATAAACAAGATCCATTCTATTATCGGAACGGTTGAATTCACTGAATTTTATGGCAACTACCGCTAATATAAAACCCAACAATAAGGATCCGGTATCCCCCATAAAAATCTTTTGCCGCTTAGAGAAAATATTATAGTAACCGAAAGCTAAAAGCCCCCCAACTAAGGCAGATGCCAATACTGGAATGTGAAAATACCCATTGATGTAAAACCAGATGGAGAATGATAAAATAGAAATAATTCCTGTAATAGCTGCTAGTCCATCAATGCCATCAATGAGATTAAAACCGTTTACGATAAACACGATACCTACAACAGTAAAAATAACACTCCACAAGGGATCAGGTTGCAACCCAAAAAAACCATGAAAATCGGTTATGCGTAAATCTCCTAACCCAACAATGATAACTGCAGCAATCAATTGGCCGGCCAGCTTCACCATGGGAGCCGTCACCAGGATATCATCTTTGATCCCAATACCAAACACTATCAGGAGAGCCGGTATCAGAAAAGGGATCTCCGGAAACTCAAACCAATCCACAAACAAGGAATAGGTAAATAAAAAACCAATGAAAATGGCTAATCCTCCCAGTGTGGGGATACGCACCCGGTGAACCGTTCGTTGATTGGGTTCATCAAACAAATTTTTTTGGTGAGCTACTCTCAAAATAGTTGGAATTGATAAAAACACCATGATGAAAGATATGATCGAGGCAAAAGGAATGAGCAAACGTATGGTATAATCGTTCATAATTATTTTAAAATGTTATAATCAGCCGGGTCAAAAAATTGTCTCCGAGAAGATAATCACTAAAAACTAAGTCTCCTATCTAAGATCCCAATTTTCACGTCCCTTAAATTTACTGCAAATTTAATCAATTTTACTTCACGACTGACCATTCATCAATGAACAAAATCATCTGAAAGGATGCATACATATCTCTCTGACATTAATTCTGAAAAATAAGGAAATGAAGAAGTGTCAATTGCAATACTCTCACTATTGGCAAGAATAGTCAACCAGGGAAATAACGAGAAATGTACTTAACTCACCTATTAGCCAAGTTGACCAATGGAATTTCCCTCTTAATAAAAACACTCATAGAAAGTCCAATCTGAAAGAGTATTGTGACTATAGACGAAAATCTAATGACCTAATGATTATAATTACTAAAGAAAGGTTAATTTTGACCTGACTATTTTTAAGATACAACCAAAGATGACTGATACCAAACAACAAGATTTTATACATCAACTAAAAAATTACGCACTTTTCGTTTTTATACTACTCGGGGCTGTGAGCTGCATTCCTCAGCGGGAGACTGTCTTATTGCAGGATAATGAAGAAAGTGCGTTGAATCAAATGCAAAACATTACTGATCGCTATTTTCTGCAGCCCAACGATTACCTTTTTATTAATGTATCGACTCCCGATCCCAAAATATCTGAATTTTTCAATCAATCGAGAAGTGCAAGTGGCGGTGCTCAGCAAAACCAAAATTTCTTCTATTACCTGATTGATGACACCATGAATATAGATTTTCCCTATGTGGGTAAAATTAATTTGGCAGGCTGTAATGTGAAGATGGCCAAGGGTAAGTTACAAGAGGCACTCAAGCCTTTTTTAAAAGAATACACTTTAACGCTTAAACTGGCCTCCAACACATTTACTGCATTAGGGGAGTTCAGAAGCCAAGGTGTACACGATATGAAAAAAGAGCAAATCACCATTTTTGAAGCAATCGGAATGGCTGGTGGTATGACCGTTTATGGGAAACGCAAGGAGTTGAAGCTAATACGCCAACTACCAGCTGGCCCGGTGACTTACACCATTGACCTGACGGATAAAAACATTGTCAACTCAGAGTATTATTACATATACCCTAACGACATGTTGTACATTCGCCCGATGAAAGCGAAGAACTGGGGCATTGGCGAATCCTTCTCCATTGGCATGATCAGTGCGGCATTGGCACTTTATTTAACCATCTCCTCCCTCACCAAATAACAAGACATTTCGATATGACCCACTCACAGGGCGCACCTCATAATCAATCAACAGGTGGTTTTTTCAACCTGGATATCAAACGATTTATTCACGATTTAATGCGGTATTGGTGGCTCTTTGCCATCACCCTGCCCATCTGTTGGTTTACGGTGTATACGATTCACCGCTATTCACAACCGGTCTACCGGGCACACCTCTCGTTACTAATGGAAGAGCGGGGTGATAACATGCCGCAGGCAAACATGATGGAAGGATTTGGCTTAACACCCGGCCAAAGTAGTGTGGAGAATCAAATGGCGATATTGACATCATTGGATGTAATTAAG
>Ga0193953_1000104_pt1 | contig 46587 bp, 88 predicted proteins | sample BB_4_MG_FD_140325 | JGI IMG/M metagenome (GOLD analysis project Ga0193953, IMG submission 140325) | Microbial mat bacterial communities from the Broadkill River, Lewes, Delaware, United States - BB_4_MG | ecosystem: Environmental > Aquatic > Freshwater > River > Microbial mats | place: USA...
AACTTACACGTATAACACATCTGTTGTTTGTATATATTAAAATAAAATTGTATATTTACAGAAATTAATAAATATTAACTAAATAAAGACCTAGAACGGATAAACAATAGTTTTTATACGGTGTTAGGCACTTTTAAAATTATGGAATGGATAGAAGTAAGTAAACGAAAGCCAAACTACTGGTACGACTTGTTGTTAGTAGATATAGATGGCAATATTATGATGGGTTTTTTAAGAGATGACGACACATGGGTTAGTGACGATATAGAATTAAGAGATATAACACATTTTTCCAAATTGCCATTACCACCTATGTGATTTTTATTGTGCCTAACGTACCACGTATAAGGATAGTTGTGTGAATTATAAACTTAATAAATAGATAATGAAAGACTTAAAAACAAAAATACAAAATGAAATAGTATTGTTCTGGGAAGAGGATAATGAAGAAAAAGCAACGAATAATATACTAAAACTTTGCAAAGAAGAAATTAATAAACAATTATCTTTATACGGTGTTAGCCAACAACGTGAACTGTTAAAGGCTTTCCAAGAACATTACCAAAGTGGTAATATGGATGATGAAAGAACTTTTGATTGGAATATAGACAACTTCTTAAAAGCCTTTAATTGTGGCTAACGGAATTGTATATGCTTTGTAGCGTGTAATTAGAACAGAATTAAATTAATAAACAATAACCTTCATTGCTTTATTTTTGGGTGATGACATTAAAAACAAAAAAGATGATTAGAAAAACAGATTTTGGAAAAACGAAAAACATTATGATTGCTGAATTTGGAACTGGCGATATTTGGATGCTAGGCTCTCAAAAAGGTGAAAATGGCGAAACTTTTTTAGCCTTTAAGACAGTAAAAGAACCCAGACCAATAAACGTTGTGGAAAAAGCAACTGTTAAAACCTTTGATGAAATGAAGCCTGAACTTGTTTTTGTTTTTAACAAAGTAGAAAGTCTGGATTCTCTTATAAACAGCCTAAAAGACTGCAAAAAAGAAATGACCAGAAAAAATAAAGCTAAACCAAGAGCTAAAAAAGAAGCACTTAAATAGCTATAAAGTATATACGGTGTTGGCAATTGGCGGTTTTTACCCGTCTGAGTGCATTTTCATTTAACCGCTTGTTGCCAACGGACGAGTGTATGATATGTTGCGTATAAATAAGCGTTAACTATCGAATTAAAAACAGAATTAATAAATAGAAAATAAACATTAACCAAGCAGTAAATAGCAATGGATTATACACATTGTTACCCACTGTAAATAAATAAGGTAAAAAAGCACAGACCTATGAAATATATGGGAAGCAAAAATAGATTTGCGAAAGAATTACTACCAATTATATTAAAAGACCGAACTAACGGACAGTACTATGTTGAGCCATTTGCTGGTGGTATGAATATGATTGATAAAGTAACAGGAAACCGAATAGCAAACGACAATAACAAGTACTTAATAGCCTTATGGAAAGGACTACAAACTAATAAAAGCAGACCAACCGAAATAAGTAAAGAATTTTATAGTGATGTAAGAGATTGTTTTAATGGTAAAAACTCTAAATACGATGACTTTACAATAGGTTGGGTTGGTTTTATGGGTAGTGCAAACGGACGTTTCTTTGAGGGTGGTTATAGCGGAAAGTCAAATACCAAAATTGGCACAGTACGAAATTATATTGCAGAGAGTATTCGCAATATACAAAAGCAAATACCAAACTTAAAAGACGTTGATTTTAGATGTAATGACTACCGAGAATTAGAAATACCAGAAAATAGTATTGTATATTGTGATATACCTTATGAGGGAACTAAACAATACTCGACAAGCAAAGGTTTTAATCATAGCCAATTTTGGGATTGGGTGAGAAGTACTACACTTAAAGGACACCAAGTATTTGTAAGTGAGTACAAAGCACCCGAAGATTTCGTTTGCGTATGGGAAAAGGAAGCAAAAAGTAGCTTAAAAGCAAATGGCGTTATAAAAGGCAATAAGTTAAGCACCGAACGCTTATTTATTTATTGTGGGTAACGTGCCACGTATAAGAATTGGTGCGATAAATAAAGAAATATGTTAGAAAATATACAAAAAATAATAGCGGTAATTTTAATAAGAATAACCTTTATTGTTTTGCCTAAAGGTTTATTTAAAAGAGAATTTAAAAAACTAATAGTTTATTGGTTAAGCGAATTGTAGCACTTGTTTTTATACGGTGTTCTCTGCCGTTGCTTAATAACACGTTTTGAGTGCGTTATATTTTTGCAATGGCTTAGAACGTATTTGGGTATGGTTAGTTTTTTAACGGATAAATAAACAGAAATTATGAATATAGAAAAAAGAATAGAATTAGCTTTAAAAATAAGTGAAGGTATTGAAAACGGTAAAATTTGCTCTAACAACTTATATGACTTACAATTGCATTTAAGTGATGCACTAGAGCAAGTTAAAAAATTAACTATACCCGTTGTTGTATACCAAAGGGAACAGTTAAAGGCATTTGCAGACTTTATACAAAGTGATACTAGCCATATGAATTATGACTTTAAAGACTTGGTACAAGAATACCTTGATAGCCTTTAATTGTATACAACGGTACGCATATATGAAAAGTAAAAATTACGAATTATGAAACTAAAAGATTTACAGACCATAAACGAAACATTAGTTGATTTATATGACTTTGCTGCTGCTAATTGTGACGGTGATGAAAGCGGAATTTATGAAGAAATGTCTGAACGATTCTCTAAAGCAAGTGATATTATACAAGCCGAAAAATTTAAAAACTACTTAAAAAACGAAAAAGCTAGAGTTAAGCGAAAAAGAAAGTGATTTTTATTTTTTATATATGGTGTTGTATTGCGAAGCGAACAGTAAACCAATAGAAATAACTTTAATAGACTAAAACTAATATTCGGCAAAAATTAACAAAAGTGCCAAAACTTAATTTTGGTTTATTGAATACAACAACGGTTAACAAAACATACATTTGTAAACTCATTGATAATCAGCGATTAAAGTATAATTATTTCAGCTCTAGTATCTTGACCTAATGCTTTATGAAATGATGTTAGAGTTGATTTACTACTTAATACATCATTATATCCATCTTTATTTATATCGTTAATTCTGTTACCTAAAGCAATACAACCGTTTAGCTGATACCAATAGTTAGCAATGTGAAATTTGCATTCTGATCGATTAGGAACGTTTTTTAATTCCCACAAATAAGTTTTAAATTTTGGTGAATATTCTAAAATTAAAGGATAACGGCCTAAAGGAACACAACTTATATTTGATTCATTTCTTTGCCATCCACGCTCTAAGCTAATAGCAGAAAACAACGGTTTATTATTTTCGTCAAATACATTACAGTTTCCTAATGTTTGATTTTCGTCTTGCCAAAACCTTTGTATTTTAACATTTTTCATTTTCTTAAGCGTTTAATCTTGTTATTCAAATTATCAATTATTCTTCTAATTTTCTCACCATAATAATAATAAAATAATCGTGCTACGGTATAACTTAGAGTAGCCATTATTACTTTTAAAACAAAGTCGGTCATTGTTAGAGTTGAGAATATAGTTATTAAAGCGAAAACTAATTCATTAGATGTTGTTAGTCTGTGTGGCATTATGTTATTTCTTGTTATCATTTTCAAGGCTATTTGTTTCTAAACCCCTTAATTTTCTTATTATATCGTTTATTGATTTTGGTGCAATTAAAAGTAATAACCATATAACAGCTACTACTATTTCAACACTATATTCACCCAATCCATCATGGTAGTATTTAAGTACTTGTAAAGCGCATATAATTACACCTATAACTAGTGTAATCCAATCCGAGATTTTATATCTGTCGTATTTCTCTTTAATTTTTGTCATCTTATATTCTATTTAACCAAATTAATTCTAAGTAAGACCAGCCCGTTTCATCATCAATATCGCTTGCTTTTTTACCACTAGGCAATAAGTGCTGCAACTCGTTAGGTATGCCGTCGTTATTAGAATCAAAATTATTATGACGTATGTTTTCGGGAATAGTTGGATAAAATCTTGTGTCACCGTTGTAAAAATTACCGTTGTAACCATCTGATTTAATCATTTCAATAGCTTCTGAATCTTTGTCATCTTGATAATAATTAATACTGCCATCTGCGTTTAAAGTGGTATTTGCACCTACATTCTCTAACACCGTAATATAAGTATCTTCAGCTGATTTTATCTCGTATGGATTACCAATTAAATCAAACATTTTATTAGTAAAATAATTGCTTGGTGGCGTGCTGTGTTCAGGTAAATAAGAACCAGCGAAAATTGAAAACATATCGTTATCTGATTCTTGCGCTTTTCTTTGATTGTAAATTACAGAACCCGAAGCGTAGATTAAAGGTGTGTCGTTTTCAGATACTTGCAATTTATATAAGTATCTCGCTGGTATGTCATAATTAACAAACCAACCGCTTTGATTAATTCCATTTTTAGAGCCTTTGTAGTAGTTGTTAATTAGGTTTACTTTTCCGTTAAACACACCATCGCCAAATCTTGACAGTCTATACTTCCAGTTGTAAACTACATTATTAATTATATCATATTGACCCGAGCCTTTAGCGTTAGGTGTTCTATGTGAAATATTACTGTAAACATTATTAATAAATGTGAAGTTACCGTCTTTGTTCGCTGTACCTAAAATAGTTCCTGTTTTGCTATCCTGAAAGAAACAATTTTGTATTGTTACATTTTCCATTATAACATTAGGGTCTGAAGTTCTACCAAATCCTGAAGCTAAACTTGCCGACTCGTCACCACCGTAACTAAACGTACAATTACTAATCATTATATCTTTTCCTCCATGCATCCAAAAAGAATCTCTAGTCCATGTCGTGCCTCTAAAACGTATATTCCTTATAACTACATTACTAACGTCTTGAAACATAAACTCTTTTGTTAGAATAGTAATACCACCATGAGGCGCACTTTGCCCAGCAATAGTTAAGTTGTCGTAGTCTTCGCCTTTAATTATATATGAGTATTCGCCTTGGCTTGTCGCATCTATAACACCGCTTACATCAAAAACAATGATTCGTTTACCTTTGGTTTGTATAGCTTCTTTTAATCCTCCTTCGCAATCGTAGCACAATGTACTAACTCGTATTACTTGACCACCACGTCCGCCAGTAGCATAAGCACCAGCACCCTTAGCACTCGAAAATGCTAAACCTTTAGTAGTTGGCAATGGAACTATTACCGTATCTTCAATAATAGTATCTATTGGCTTGTAATTTTCTAAGGCTTCAACTCTATTTAATAGGTCGTTATAACCCTTAGTTAATACGTCTATTTGCTTTTGTTGGTTGCTTAATTTAGCGTTATTCGATTCTAAATTCTTATACCATTGCTCAACTATTGCAAGTTGTTTTTTTGTAGTTTCTTGGTAATCTTTGAATGTTTGCGAATATGCTGTAAATGACAAAAAAAGTATTGCTATTGTTATTAATTTCTTCATTTTACTTAAAATCTACTGTTAATAATACTGCGTATATTGCATAAGACAACATGCTTATAAATACGGTTACAAATTGCTGTTTCCAACCGTTCTTTCCGTTAAACATTTTCTTTTGTATAAACTCAAAACCATAGTAACATAATGTTATAAATGGTAAGCCTAACCATACGCTCGACGTGTGAATATAAAATAGTGGTGCGATTATTAAATTAATAACCATTGCTATCCATGTATGTTTTGCTATTGAAATTTGTGTTTTTTGTGCTTCTGTCATTTTATCTTTTTTTTATAATATTTCTTTTACACTTACATTATCGACCGAGCCAATAGCACCACTAGACGCTCTAAAAATAAAATTCCCGCTTACGTCTGTGTGAGTAAAATCAACAGTAAATGTTCCGTTAGTAGTGATGGTATAATACGATGTACCACTATTATTTATTACTCGAAATTGACCAACTTCATTATAAGCCGATACGGTTAACTCTAATCTGTATAAATTGTTTTCCGTTAAAACATTTTGAAAAAGTAGTGCGGTCTGACCGTCACCATCTAAATTGCCCTTTCCACCGCTTATAGTGGCGTTAACTTTAGTCCAAGCGGTATCAGTATAAAAATTGCCGTTTACGATTAGTTCAGACCCTAATTGCTGAACGGGTACACGTGTTAACATCATTTGTTGACTCATATCTAATTTGGTTGGTTAATAAAACAATCTACAACTAACCCACCGCTAGCCGTATTCACAAGCTCTACTGAAAACTTATTTCTTACACCTGAGTCGTCATACTCACCGTACACATTCCATGTCGCTGGTAACGTTAGTGTTTCGCTAGAATCGCTTACAATAGCAAAAGTTAATGTTTTTCTACTTCCTACAGTTGGTGTGTTAGATACTGTTATAGTAGTGTTTCCCGTTAAGGTTATTTCGTATGTGCTGAAGGTATCTAAATCAAGATTAAATGTACCTGAAACGCTTGTGCTTTCTAACGCAATAGTATTTACTTGATTATTATCAACCTTCTTAAAATAAACACTACCATCATTACTAAGAATGTCTCCAACACCTAATTCTATATCGCCCGCGCCAAAGTCTACCGTTCCCGCATTTGTTACTAGCCATTCTTGACCTATCTTATCATCATCTGTGTTGGCTAATGTAGGTGTATTTGTATCTGCGTTATATTCCCCTACTAAAATAGTTGGTGCGTAATCTCCTGCAGGTAGGTCAGGTACGGTTATGTTTGTTAAGCCTGTTTCAACTCTTGGCGTTAGCTTGAATGTTGTTCTATTAGACCCCCCGATATTGCCTTCTATTAACCCTATATTGTAATTATCAGCATAAACCCCCCTTAATATATCGTCTATATTCGAAATCCAACTAGCATTAAAAGAGCCTATATTAGAAGAAATTGAAGAGCCATACCCTGAAGAACCAACATTACTTTGTGTTGCGTAGTTGAAGTAACCACTATTATTTATCGTAGATATATTTAAAAAATTACTAAAATTACTACTAATATAAGTACTACCAGCAGTTAAAACCTCTTGAAGTGTGTTTACACCACCACCAGCATAAGGTAAACTATTCCATTCTGTTACTCCATCACCGAATTTAATTCTTAATTCATCTGTTTCAATTCCCATTTCTCTCTCAGCTAATATAGGGTTAACTGATGTCCATGTCGAAGCCTCTCCGCCTCTAATTTGTATTTTTTGTTGTCTTGGCATTTCTTTTTTTATTTATGGTGTTCCACCGTTAACATCACAATCACAATCTCCGCTTTTTGCGCTCTTAGTGATTAACGGTTGTATTTTAACTTCTTTTCCGTTTCTCTTAGCTATTATAGTAACTTGCTTAACATTTCTATTGACTACTATCATGGCTTCTTTTTTGTTATAGTATATTCAACCCTATTGTAAGTATATAACTCACCATTTTCGTCTAATATGCTAAAATTACCTATTAGTTTTTTAGGTGGTAAATCGTTGTTTTCTTTTTCTACTTGGTCGATTATTAGATTATCTGAGTCAACTACTGTTATTCCGTTTCCAGTTGTTACGTCCATAACTACTGTGTTACCATCCCAAAGTTTTAGTCTAGCCGTAGCAGTTGTTAGGTCTATATCTTCATCTATAAACTCTAACTCAGTAGCGCCTATCGTGTCGCCTTGAACTATCCACTCGCCCTCAAAAGGTATCTTTAATATTCTATCATTACATCTCATGGCGTGCCTCCGTTTACGTCTAATTCACTTAAATAGTTTATTAATTGAGTATTTAACTCAATGTCCCCTATGATATTAGCCCATTCAACCTCCGTTAAAACTATCTCATCACTTCCGCCGTTAAATGGATAACCTAAGTTTATTAACCTACTCTTTAATGCTTCAATGCTTGTAAATGTTTCAGCACCTCCGCCTTGAGAGTCATCGTAAATAGTTACGTCGCTAAACAAAAAACCATCTTGTTTAAAAACAACACGTCCTTGCATACTTCTTAACTTTACGGTATTTCCTGTAATTCCGTCGTCGTTATCAAATATTATGATAGTATCATTCGCAGCGTATTTAAACGTTCGCCAATAATGCCAAAAATCCTTGTTGCCCTTTTTTCTTATTGTTAAAGTCATATTCTTTTTTTATCTACTTTTATCAACCACCCATTAACTATACAAGTCGCAGCAGCATCACATTTAATTCTTAATTTGGCTGGGTTAATTAACGTGCTAGTACTTTTCATCTCTACACCCGTGTATATAGTTACTCTTTTTGTTCCGCTTGTTTTGTAGTACTTATCCGATACAATAGGAATTGAAAATTGAGTACCGCCAATACCACCCAACAGCTCTAAATTAACAACGTTGTTATTAGTGGATAAAACAGGATAAACATCTACTCTCATATTAACAAAGTCGCCAATTTCTAAACCGCTAAAATCAAATAAACCAGTTAAAGGATTATAAATATTAACACCAGTTAAACCATTTACAACGCTTGTGTTAACACCTAACCCGTTATTAGTTAAGTCAGTCCATGTGTCGATCAATAATACTATTGGTGTTATTGCTGTTGCTGTATCTTGATAGTCATACGTTCCGTATGCTTGTACTGTTTCAGTGATAGGTCTAGTATAAAAAGGCACTATTGTATTACCTCTTTCCGCCTTATTAACCATTACACCGTCAACATAAATATAAGTCGTTAATTCAGTTGTTGTTGCTGACTTTAGTTTAAATTGAAATGTGATAACGTCGCCTTTTCCTAATGCGTAGCTTTGTCCGCCTTGGAATCTAACCCACTCATCAGTTTCTGTAATTGAGAAATCCTGTGTATCTAATAAAACAGCGTTCTTATAAATTAATACAGAACCTTCTCTTTCTTCTGCAATGTCTTTTTTGATATACCAACTTAATTGATAGTTGTCAACCGTTGCTATTGTCGTTTCTTGTGTACTGTTAGAAACTGTAATAGCACTAGCTGGTACGTTGTTCTCTACCTTCAATGAGCTTGAACCAACAAAAGAGTTATTTGTATCTAAAGAAGCCGTTCCTGTTCCACTCGCTACCGTCCATGTTCCACTTTCAAACATTAGTAATTCATCAACTATGTTTTCAGCGTAATTTTGACCGTTTAATCTGTCTACTTTAATTGCCATTAGTTTGCTGCGTTGTATAATAGTGCTTTAATACGGTATTGCTCTCCGCTCAAAACACTGTTATTAATTATCATTTCGTTATTATATACTGAAATATCTATACTATCATTAGTGCCGTTAATAGCTGAGCCTCTATAACTGCTAAATGAGTTAATTTCTGCCAACCAATCCGAGTCATCAATAGTTAATATAACTTCGCCACTACTAGATGAAGTTGTAACGTTAAAATTACCCGTAATTGAAATAAATTTACCTACTTTTTGAAAATATAAATTGTATGTAAAGTTAGAGCCAGCAGTAGTTATATTTAATGTTCCGCTCGTGTTTTCGCTTACCACGTCGCCATAAACCAATTCTATAATTGAGTTAGGGTCTGTATGCATTGTTTCCCTATGCTGTGACGATGGTAAACCTGTACCGTCGGGTAACTTTGTATTAATTAATGTTGTGTAATCTGCTTTATTTGCCATAATTCTTAATCTGTAAAGTAATCTATACTATTGTAATCGTCGCTATCATAATCTGCATTTCTTAATTCAAATGTCCAAGTGCTATTATCAATTATAGCATCGTTTCCTATACCTATTGCGCTAACTAAACCCTCAGAAACATTAACATAGTAAGTGTCGTTTGCATAAGACAAACTTGTATTAATTGTCAAGTTGTTATCCGTGACAGTCATGTCAACCTCTGTAAATGTATCTTGAAGTGTGCCACTACTATTATATATACGTATTGTTCCCGTGTTTATGGTTATATCTAAATTAGCATCAAAAGAAACAGTTGTTAATTCTGTTCCCGTTGTATAATATCCGTTAGGGTTAAAGTTGCTTAAAACTAAACCACTATCGAATATCTGAAATTCGTATGGGCTTTGGTCGTTATAATTCTTAGCTATTATAACATCAGTAACAAAGAAGTTGCTTTGTCCTTCTCTTTCTGAACTTGGAACAACTGGCTTATTAGTTACTCTAACATCATCTAAATAGATAAGATTATGCTTAAACAACACGTTTAACCTCGTATATGTAAAGTTATTAATTTGCTCAATTGCGTATTGCTCAAAGACTTTATATAATGCTCTTGAGCTTATAGTAGTGTTTCGGCTAATTTGAAAGTAGTCTTCGGTTTCTGTCTCATCTAAAGGAATATCAAAATACATTGAAATACTTATCGATTGCCAAACGTTCGCGTTAGTGTAACCAATACCCATAAAGTCATCGTAATTACGATATTTAAAGAATACTGTTTTCTCGCTTTGATAAGCTGTTATATGTATAGGGTTAGTCCAATAAACAGCATCACTTGATAACTGATTGAACCTTATTAACACGTTTTCACGGTAAAAGTCACGACCTAAATTAATTATTTCGAACTTAACTTGGTTTTGACCGTTATTATCTACAAATTCCTCTAAAAAGACGTTATCTGTGATGTCTGCTAACACATTGTCGCAAGTGTCAACGATATAAACCTCGCAATCGGAAGTTAAAGACAAACCACCGTAGTAATTAGTAATTTGCGTATATGTTTTGTTAGGTAGTAATTGGATTGGGTTAAGATAAAAGTGCGTAGTTACTGGCGAATCTTGCATATTTAATGCATCCGCTAAGTTATCTTTTAACCTTAAAAAACTATAATCTATTCTCATTCGATGTTATCTCAACATTGATGTTACAAATATATAAATTTTAAGCGTAATATTTGGTTAATTTAAAATAAATTAAAAATTACTTGCGTGTTAATAAAATAAGTTTTATATTTGTACTGTAAGAAACAAACAAACTTAAATATTATGAAAACTAAACAAAACCTAATCGCTTTATCAATATTTTTAATACCATTTGTAATTATGATAGTATTCATGGTGTCGTTAAACAACTTTATTGCACCGTTTTTTATATACTTTACTTATTTACTTGTTGCTATTGCGTTAACAGATATATTTGAGAATATAGAAAAATCAAAAAACAAATAAAGCGGTATAGCACTACTTAATGAGTGTTATTATACACAAATACACTAAAAATGTGTATTATAATACACAAAACGACATTTTAAAGATTAATTGACAACTATAATAAACAATATTTAAAAATAAAATATTATGAAATTAAACACAAACGAACTTCAAGAACTAAACTATAATATTAATAAATGCAAAAAAGTAATAGATAGTTGCACTAATAAAATTCAAATTGAAAATGCTGAAAATTACTATAGTTTATTAAACATAAAGTATTGGAATCTAATAAACTCTAAAGGTTATACAGCTCTATTTTCTGAAGATGCTCATTTAATAAGAAAAGAATTTAATAAAATTCACAAACTAATAATAAATAAAAGAAAAGATATTGCTATTACGTATTAGCCAAATAATTAAACAAATCAATAGCACTATCAAACGTATTACCATCAACGGTTACTTCATCATATTTAGTAGTCGTTATAATTGGCAAATGGTTACTGTCGTATATTTTAAGATAGTCTCCGTCCATTTCATACCACACGTCCTCTAAATCAAATATATCATAACCAACCTCATTAACTGTAACCATAGAACCATTAATCTCAATTGTAACACCTTCTCCGTCGTATTTTTGCTCGCCAGTTAGCGTTAGTGTTTCCGTACTTGGCACATAATCTAATTTCTGAGGGTATAAACGTATAACTTTACCGTTGTTATCTATACATCTAATGAATCCACCTATTGAGTTATCTTCGTTGATTGTATTAATAGAATCGATAACGTTTTTCATGTCGTTAAATGGTGCTAATAATCTTGTTTGATAAACCCAAGGCGATAATATAGGATTAGGAAATTCACTATTTGGAATGTCCGCTTTTTCTATTGTATTTTCTGTTTCTGAACCAAATCTAGTTTCTAAAGCACCGTTATTTCTAAAGTATCGATTCCTAAACGTTCCGTTTGGTACGAAAAAAGAACAAGTAGCCAAGTATTTCTCCCACTCTTTAATATCTCTTTTAGGTGTAAATAATAAGTTACTAAAGCTGTTCGGATTTATTAAGTTTTCAATTTCAGTAAATCCTTCGTTTGTTCTATTCGTATATTCTACGTTAACAAACTCGTAACTAACAACTGTACTAACAACACCATCAAATGATGGATTTGCTACACTTGGTTCTAATGTAATTACAGTGTCTTCAATTTCGTAAACCAAGTAATAACCAACGTTTTCTCCCTCAATAATAGTAAACCCACCACCAACGGCTAAACCTAACACACCCCAACTTGGTAAGTCTGAACTTTTAACTAGTCTCAACCTATCGTTATCATCTATGTAGTGAGTCATAGATGCAGCAAAACCGCCTTTTGCAGAAGGTGCTAAATTAACGCAATCCGCTAAAAAGAATTCGTCGTCGTCACTCGTTGATGTTGTTTTTTTAGATGCTTCTTTTTGAGCTGTACTTATTTTAAAAGCGTCTCTAATTTGGTTTAAAGTTATTGTTTTAGTGTTTTCAACTTGCTTATTGTCTAAAGACCATTGAGTAGTCGTGTGAACAGCGTCTATTGTGTCAACTTCATCTTCATTTTGTTCAAATTCTTTATAACCTATCTCAAATTGATTTATAGCGAATCTATTATTGAAACTTTGAGAAAAAGAAGTGTCTGGAGGTGCTGCAAATGCAGCTATTTCTTTATTTGGATAAAACCCTTCAAAGTTATTAGAATAAACAAAATCTTGTGTAATTTGAAAATCTCCAGCGTGTTCTTGAAGATGCTCAACTAAATCATCAAATTTAGTAGGAAAAGCCACGTCATCGCGTTGTTTAATTAGATTGCCAGTAAATGCAAAGTTATCGTATAAACGACCTCCCACATCTAATAAAGGCGCGTAAAAATCTAAACCGCAATTCGACTTTATGTTTTGTTTAATAGCGTCAACCCATCTAACACCCTTTATAACTGTGTCAATAGCGGTTGAAGTTCCTGTAATAGATATGTCCATTGTTCCAAACTTACCTATAACGCCTCCACCCTCTACTCTAAAATCTATCAATATAACTTTTCCACGTCTTACAAAAGGAATGTTAATTGTATAATCAGAATCAAAAGCTTGACCGTTAAAAATTTGGTCTACAACTATTACTTCATCGTAACTACTTGTGTCTTCATCTGAAACTATAACTCTAAACCTAATATTTCCACCATCTTCGTCAGTTATAAAACATACTAGATTACTTACATCTATAACGACATCTGATATATCATTTAATGCTCTTATGTATTTAAAGTTATTTGCGTTACTGTTAACCCCCGGAATAAAACTTAGGGTTTCTTCTATATCCCCCTTTATAACCTCAGAAGATAAATTAAAAGAAGTACCACCGCCAGCTATTACAAACTGTCTTGGTTCTCCATCAATTAAACTTTTCCATTGACTTGTTTGGTTTTCGGGTTTTGCTTTTAAAAGTATATTAGTTGTTTTAACGGGCTCGATATAATTTCCGTCTACATCTTTATCACTAAATAAGTCCACTACAAAGTCTGAACGTCTTTTTAATGTTTGAATACTAGAGCCTTGCAAAGCTTTACAACTAAACTTTGAATATCCGTCCGTTTCGCTTGTTTGAAAGTCTAAATTTGAAGGTATAAATGTTTCGCCGTTTAACTCAATCTCAAAATCTACGTCAGACTCATAACCAAATTGGTTATAAACATCTATAATATAATCAAATCCTTGCGTAAGATTATAAATCATTGTACCATTAGGTAACTGACTAACAGTATTAACAGAATCAAACTCGCCTTTTTCAAATACTAAATTAACCTCTTCGTTTATTTTGTATGCATCACGACCAAATCTTTTATCTTCTTGCTCTACTATAAAACCAGCACCATCGAAACCAACTGGCTCTGTAATCTCTATTCTGCCAAAAGAATCATCGTTTTTAAAGTTTAAGTAAAATTTATAGTTTAAAATTTGCGACATATACAATTAATTTAGTTATATTTGAACTTCTAACATTCATAAGTTAGTTTTTTCATAGTTTTTTAGTTTTTATTAGTTTAACCCTCTAGTTGTTAGAGGGTTTTTCTATTATACACTAATTCCTTTACCGCTATACCTAGCATTCATAATTTTGCTAGTTCCTGACTTCTTTTTAATGTATTTATTAATACCGTTTTCATCGATATTTATTTTAATTCCGTGCTGTTTGCTTATAGTGTTAACAACTCTACTTGTTTGCTCGTTCATTACTTCCATAACTTCGCCTTTCGTAAGACCTTTATTAATTATCATAGGTGCAATTGAACTTGTACCTACTGGCATAATATTATTACTTAGTAATTCGTTATCTAAGCTGTTTATAAATGCGTCATAAGTAGGGTGTATAATAGTTCCGCTAGGCTCGTTTAATATTTGATTTCTACCTTTAGGACTGTAAGTTGTTCCGTCTGGTCTTTCGATAACCTCACGATAATTAGAACGTTTAGCGTCATTTACTAACATTAAACCACCATCATGCTCACCACCTTCTGCAAACGCTGGTATTGATTGAGCTAAAACAGCACCAGCAGCAACCGCACCAGTTGAAATAACTAAAGGTATTTGAGCTAAAGCAACACTAGCCAACGCAGCAGTTACAGGATTTGAGGCTAATAATGCCGCTTGTGTTTTTATTGCTGCTACTTTCTGAACAGTATCTATTGCAATCTCGCCAAGTTTAAATCCTTGTTGGAATAAAAACGCTCGCTGTTCAATTTTAGCCCTTTCTTCTGCTAATCTGTCTTGCTCCGCTAAGTGTTGTCTTTCAATTTCTTCTTCTGCCGATGCAATACCACCAGCGTTACTAATAGCTAAATCATAACGTTTGTTAGCCATTTCCTCTTCTTTTTCAACACTTTTCATCTGCCTGTCAAAAATAGAATTAACCGTGTTATAAGCTAAGTCCTTTAAGTTTTCAGATAATTGTTTTTCATAATCCTCTCTTTGATTAGCATAATATTTATGTAATTCTGCAACTTTCTTTTGTTGCTTTTCATATTCTTTAGACCAATCTTTTAACGCTTGAAGTGGCTTATCATAATCTAAGCCCTCTATAATCATAGGTTCTGTTAATATATCTTGAATACGTTTCCAAGATGACTCAAAGTCACCTAAACTTTTTAAATGTGATATACCGTTTATTTCAACTAATAACTCATGTAACGAATGTTTTACGTCTCTTATCTTTTTCTCGTAAGCGTCCCACTCTTCCTTGCTTCGAGCTGTCGCGTCTCTTTCAGATTCTAATTTAGAAATTAAGTTTTTGTAATACGTTATAGTACCCTCTAGTACCTTTTGTCTTTTGCTTTCTTCTTCTGTGTTTTCTTTTAATTCATCCGTATTTTCCTTTAAACTATCAGTGTATTGTGACTCATATTCACGTAAAGCCTTTAATACACCTATTGATTTTAATTGCTCAATATTGTTTTCTTCTAGCTGCTTTTTTGTTAAATTATTAAACTTTTCAGCAGTTTTTAATTGCGCTAATCTTCTTTTCTCTATATCAATACTTGACTTTATAACGTCTATTGACTCTTTTCTTTTGTTTAGAAGTTTTAAAGTAGAGTTATAAGTTTCTTCTGTTATTCTTTGCTCTTTTGTTTGAGAAGATAATAATATAGTGTTAAACTTAATAACAGCCGTTGTTAGCTTAACAAATGTCTTAAATACGTCTGATAATATACTATCCCCACGCTCTATGCTTAAAATAAACTCTTCCCATGTAGAATCTAATATCTTTAATTGCGCGTCTAATGATTTTAATTGCTCATTAACTAAGTCATCTAAAGCACCACCGTTTTCTCTAATAGCTTGTGCGTTCTTTTCTATTAAATCCGTATTACTTGCCAATATAGCACCAACCTTTGCAGCCTGAGCACCAAATAAATCACTTGCAATTCCTAATATTTCAATTTCAGTTTTGCCGTCTTTATACGCTTGATTAATCTCATTTAATGCGTCAACTAAAGTTTTACCTTCTTTTGCTAACTTTTGTTGAGCCGTACCTAATAATCTACCAGCTTGCTCCGCTTTTAATCCGTTATCTGCTAATATACCAATGACAGAACCCGTGTAAGCTAAATCTTTATTTAAAATCCTTGAAATTGGCGTTAAATATTGGAATGAATCACGCATCTTCTGAAAGTCTAAAGTTGTAGACGTTCTAATAGTAGCAATTGTATCTGCGTATTTTTCCGCTTCATCACTACCAGCACCAAACGCGTTTAGAGTTTGTACTAAAAACTCAGCAGCTTCTCCGCTTGTTGTTTCTAATCCAATAGCTAAGTTGTTAACTGGCTCTAACAAGTCTTTAATTTCTGACTTAGTTTTGCCTAACGTCACTAAGTTTTCCGCTAATTCAGCAACTTCTCGTGATGTTTTAATACTTGTACTAGCAACCTTTATAATTTCAGTTTCTAAGTCTTTTATTTCGTCTCTAGTTACACGCATGATACCAGCAATATTTTGCATTGCTTTATCAAATTCTCTGACACGATTAAAAGCGTCTTTAATTGCGCCAACAAACAAGTAAACACCCGAAGTTAAACCAAAAGCACTTACAAAACTTCTAAGTAATGGAACAGCACCGCTCAATGCGCTCTTATAATTACCTACGTTGTCGCCAAATCTTTTAATTGGTGCATTAATAGAGTCAACTCTTGAGCGTAGTTTTTGTACTTCTTTTTGTGCTGTTATAGTTTGTTTATTGCTTAAACCTTGACTAGCTGCTAAGTCTTTATATCTTTCTTCTGCCGTTTTAAGTTGTTGGTTTAACTTATACCAAGCCGAAGTCAACTTTTTATTAGCCGCTTCTTCTTGTCTTTTAAGCGTGCCTATTTGTCTAAGCGTTGGTATCTTAGATTTTATTTGTGCATTGTTTGCTTTTTCTGCTGCGTTTAATTCTTTTGTAGATTGAGTTATCTTTTTTTGATAAGAATCAATAGTTTTTAATTCTGTAATATAATTACTTGGTAACTTCTTGTATTGCTCATTAAGTTTCTCAACCTCTTTAGCATTAGCCGTAAGCAATGACAAATGTTTAGTTAAAACCTCATTCGCTTTATTAATTAATTCAACCGTACTTAATAAATTATTTGCCATTTTTCTTTTGTGCTTTTTGTTTGTCTTTAATCTGCTTTTCGTATGCTATCCAACGAGAAACTACCATGTTGTCAATGTCTAAATTACGCTCTAACCAACTCTCTGCATTTGCAACTACATCGTAAACGTTTTGTATCTGTTTTTCAACTTCTTTTTTGTTGTTCTTATTATCCGTATTATATCGGTTAATAAGAGACTTTAAAACTCTATCCAAGTTCTTTAAATTAGCTTCAATACCTTTAAAAAATAATGGTTTAATGCGTTTATCTATCCTTACTAAATTTCTATAAGTTTCTTGCTCATACTTCTGTATGTCTTCAGGTTTAAGTCTTAGTTTATTATCGTTTAAAACTATAAGAAAGTCGTAGTTTTGTTTAACTTGGTTTATCTTATCTCTTAACCTTAGTTCTTCAAAGGATTTATCTAAGTTGTATTTTGATTTTGAGTCATTAACTAGAATATAGTACTCATCATACAGTTTAAGCCAAGTTTGTTCTATTTCTTCTTTTTGTTCCTTAGTGTATTCCTTGCCGTAGAAGTAGTCAAAATCAAGCAATAAGATGTTCTTATCTTGAATTATTTTCCAAAACGTTAAAATCTTTAGCTTATCTAAAGACTTATAATAATTAATTGGCTTTGTATTCTTTAATGTGAGCATATTCCGCACCTTTGTCAAAATTTGGTTTAATTTTCGTTTCATAGATTAGCTTAAATTTATCCTTTTTAAATATTTTAACGTCACCGTTTAATTCTTCTCGGTAAAAGTAACGCTCTATACCATTATCTAAATAATCACGCTTAAAACGTTGTAAAAGTTCGTTAGTACTTCCGTTAAATGTTTGACCGCAACTAAAGCAACTCATAAGTTTTATCCATTACGTCGATTAATATATTATTCAGTATTTTATCAAAAAGAAACTTCTTTTCTTCTTCTGTTATATTAAAGTTATACTCACCGTATTTTTCTACAATATCATCGTATTTAGAATCACTTGAAAATATCTCGTATTCATCGTTAAAACCGCTTATTTGTATTCCTTTCCAAAGTGAACCAGTAAGAGTTAAATCGACATTTCCGAAGCCAGCGTTTTTATTTTGATTATACTTTTCGTTTGCGTATTCTTCACTTCGATACAACCCTATAATTGAGCCGTCGGGCTTAACACCTAATTGCCATCTATCCCTTATCTTCTGTCTTATCCACTTTTCGTTTTCGTGAAGTTGATAATCCACTAAGTCCTGAAGCATCGCTATTTGACTTTTTAGCTCTTTTACTGGTGCTTTTAAATAATCCACTTGCTTTTATTTCTTTTTCAATTAATTCTAATGCATTTCGTTTTTGGTAGTATTTCTTACTCTTTAACGCTTGCTTTATTAATTGCTCTTTCGTTGGTAAATTCTTAATATTTACGCTTACTTCTGCTATTCTCATTTGACTATATTAAAAAAACCCTACCCAAAACGGATAGGGCTTCCAATTAAACTAACTAATTAATATTAAGCTGTAACTTCTACTAGATTAGAAGTACCCTTATACATGTTACCCAATGCGTCCTCAACTACGTCGTAAGTTCCATCTGATAACTTAGGTTGTACTGTATCAGTTGCAATTAACGCAGTATCTACAGTAAAGTCATATTCTCCAGTACTTGCATTGTAAACTACGCTTGATATTGCCGTTGCGCTTGCTTGTGTTCCACCTAATACCCATTTATCCTCGTCATCTAAGTCTAAGATTGAACTATCCGTGTTACATGCAGATACTACTGATACGCTAAACGTAGAACCAGCACTTATCGCACCTGTTGTTATAGATGTTTCAATTGCACCTTTAACTTCGTCTAAGTCGCCTGTCTTACTGAATGGTAAGAAAATGTGACGTGCGTTAAACTCGTCTGCATCTAATAACTGAATTATAGCCGTTGACATTTGAGGGTCTGTTCCTTGAACCAATTTAAAAGTTTCAACGCTGAACATTCCACCGTCAAAAGCTTTTAAAGCTGTACCGTCTGAACTTGTCGCAAGTAAAATACCTGTTTCAAAAAGAATACCGAAGTCCCAACGTCCATTTCCTCTTTTGTCGTAAAGTGCTTTGTGAAAACATGAGCCTTTTGCAAACATGAAAGAAAATTGAGGTTTTCCGCTTCTAATTTCCGTTAATACACCTGTTGAGCTTGTGTTTTTTTCGTTCTCTGGTGTGTCTTGGGAGAAGTCGTAAATATCTACTAAAGGAAATGCTGTTAAAGACTTTACAAGTGTTTTATAACTTGCTAAATCAAAGTCAACTGTTCCTTCTGTTATTGCCGTAGACCATCCCTTTTTGAAGTCTACTAATCCTTTTGCATCACCAAATTCAGTGATATCACAAGAACCTACACCTGTACCTTTTAGGTCGGTGGTGCAGTTACCGTATGCGTTTAAATCTATTGCCATTTTATATACAATTTTTGTTAAAATATCTTATTTCTGTTGTTATCTTGAAGTGATGAAAGTCTTGCATATCAAAAAAATAATCTGCTACACCATTGTAATCACTGTAAACATTGTTTAATCCTGTTGTTATTTGTTTTACTTCTTGTTTTGAGCTGTATTGATTCATTAAAGAATAGATATATTGTCTTATATACTCGTCCTCTCGCTCTTCGCAAAACTGCAACGAACTAAGATTAAAAGTGAATATAATGTCTACATCTTGAACTAATAAAGTACCGTATGTTTTAGCAAAATTGCTTGTACTAAAAAACATAATCCCGTTTAACCTATCATCTAAAAGAACCTCTTTATATTCTTTTTCAGACACATAGTATTCAGGAATAATTAGTTTGTTTCGCTTGTTTTTGTAAACCCTACCGTAACCGTTAAAGTCGTCCAAATTCCACTTACAAACAATATTATCATATAAGTATTTTTGTAAAGAATCAATCTCTACATCTACACCGACTTTATGTTTTCTTCTATAATTCAAATCTCTGTTATTACACTAAATCCGTTGCCTAAATAACCCTCTTTGATTTTAGTAATCTCTTCTTTAATATCGGATATTTCACTCAATAACTGAGGTCTCAACCCTTTAACTGAAATGATGTTATCGCCTGAGCGAGTTCCCTCTACTTCTACGAGTACTTTCTTATAAAGGTCTTCGGCTTGGCGTTCGTTTCTGTTACTTCTTAAAGATGACATATATATCTGCAAGGCATTTATTACTGAGCTTAAATGTATAGCTCTAGCAAACAAAAACCTGTTTTGAACAATCAAATCAGTAAAATCGTCATAAACGGTAATATCTAAGTTTAAACCTGTATTTTCGTTTAAATACTCAACTGTACTTAAATCAAAAAGTGTTGTATCATTATAATTAGGCGTTATAACCTTATCAATATCTAAATGCGTTACATAACTCATAATTTCTGAGTTCTCATAGTTACGTTTATAAGGCAACAATGTAAAGTCATCATTCTTAACGTAGCCTATAAAGTATTCGCCTTTATAAATAGTATCAGTATCATTTAATACCCAATCTAAAACAACCTCTTGGTGGTCGCTAGTAACAGTTACAGTTTCTGTCTTTAAAGCAGTCTTTTGAGCTGAATTAAAAAGCATTAGCGTAATGTCGCCAGTACCTTCAAAATCAAGTAAAACCCTAGTTATTTTAAAAGCTACACTCTTAGTGTCGTCGACTTCGATTCTGTAACCTATAAAACCATTCGGTAAAACATCCGTTTCATTTTTATTCAATGCGTACTTATAAAGTAACTGTCTATCAATATAACTAGATTCTGTAAAAACTTGATTAACTACGTTTATAGCACTATTTTCTATAATATCACTTAAAACCGTATTAAAATCTTCGTCCTCAATATCAGCGTAATCTTGACAGTCTTTTATATACTCAATCTTAGCGAATGAGTTACTATTTACATAATAACCACTTTCACTGATTAAGTTGTCTTCATTGACAATAGCATAATCAGGATTGAATGGCTGTTTAAAACCAACCAACCCTGATAAACTATCTTTTATTTTTGAAACGTCAAACATTCAATTAAGGTGTTGTTGGCGTTACGATTGCAAATGCCATTAACGGTGTGCTGTCAGTTGTTGAACTTGGCGCAACGTTAAATGATAAATCGATACTTAATTCAGTTTGAGTAAGCTCATCTTGCTTTTGACCGTTTACAGAAGTACCATCCGCACGCTCTGAGTAAGAGTGTACCGCGTACTGTAAACCATCTACTGGATTCATTAAAGAACCGTAAGTCTGCTCTTTAGTCTCTACACCTTGTCTGTTTTGACGTGGAATCCAATCAGCACAAGCAATATGACCGTAAGGTACTGCAACAGCAAAACCTTCAACGTAAGTAGCATCTAAAGCAGAGGCTCTCGCTCCCATCGCTGGGTCATGAATGAATCTAGTTCCAGCAAATTGGAATGAAGTATTAGTTGCGTTACCAGCACCTTGATTTGCTAATTTAAGCATGTTAGAGTAAAGTAACGAATCACATACAACATCTACTTGCTGTCCTTGATAAGCGTTAATATCTGCTGTTAATTTGATAATAGTACCAATTTCATCAGCGTAAGCACCATCAACAACGTAAACGTCATCAGTAGCATCAAAAGTTGCTTTAGTGTTAACTGTACCAGCGGAAACACCAGTTCTGTTATCAAATAAGAACTTACCAGCAGTAGCATCTAAACCGTTCGCAAAGTCAATAACTTTGTTTCTAATCTCGTTGTTAAACTCTTCTTGCCATGAGTAGATTGAAGTATCTGCTTGCTTCAATGTCATAGAAAAAGTAGTTGAATACGTTTGCCATGATAAAGCCAACGTTCCACTGTCTCCTCCAGTTCCTGTATGGTTGTGACTTCTACCTGTGGTTAACAACGTTTGAGCTGTTCTAGTAAAATAATTTGATTCTACAACTCTAGTGTCAGATGTTTTAAGTTGTTTGTACGATGGAAAGAATTGCTCCGCACCGTTTAAGAATAATTTAAAGACTTCAGGGATTCTGTACCTTTGGTCATTTGCAGCGAATTCGCCTTGTAATTTTATCTGTGCTTTTACAAGGTTCGCAAGTGTGTAATTTGCCATTTTTTATATGGTTTTAATTAATAATTTGATTTTGTGAGCGAACCTGCTCTAGTATGTCTTGAAGTAGTCCTACTTCGGTATAATGCAAAAAAGATATGCATCTAACTTATTAGACGTATATCTTCTCTATTTATCACGATGTTTCACAACATTGTATCTCATATTTGCAAATATAATAAAAAAATATATTAAATATGCAAGTTATTTCTTATTTATTTTTTCGTTTAGTCTATTAACTAATTCTATTCCGTCTTTAAACTCGTATTTAAAAGTGAAATTATCTGTTTCTTTTTGTTTTAATGTGTTATAAGTATTATTATTTTTAGATAAAACAACCTCTTCGTTTCCTTTACCACCCCAATAAGTAATTCCTTCTTCAAACTTTGATTTAGGTTGAGATGCTTTAATTAGTTCTTGAACCGCAAAAGCAGCCTTAAATACGTTTTGTTGTATTCTATCTAATCCGTAATCTCTACTTCTTATTTTGTCTAATTGTATTCTGTTTGCTTTCATAGTTTTTAATCTATTTCAATAGTGTACTTTTTTGTTATAGGATTGTATTCTACTTTTTGTATAGTTTTGTTTACAGCCTTTAGAATTTTAGCAGACACATCCCCAGCCTCATCAAACGATAGTTTAAATGTTAGCTCTTCCATAATTTTACAATTTATTAGTTAGTATTTTATTTAACCAATTCAATACGTCTTTAAACCTACAATCTTCATATAAGAAATGAATTAAATTATTTTTAAAATCCTCTATAGCTAAATCTAATTCGCTTTTATAATTTCCTTCATTACTCATCTCTCAATACTCGGTTTAACAAACGTTTTATATAAATAATCCGTTATGTGCTTCTCTTGCATGATAGTAGATAAACCGCCTTCATGGAATATATTAATGCCTTTTTCTTCTCTACCTTCTATGTCTTCAGGTATATAAAAACCAGTTATTGATTCAGCTTTAATATAGAAGTCTTTAAAAGGCTCATCTTCTGAGTCTGTGTGTAGTTTAGCTTTAAAAATCATTAGTTTAGTTTTAGTTTCCCCTCAAAGAATATAAACAAGTCATTGTATTTAACTTGGTCACTCATATTAGTATAATTAGTAACTATTACACCGTCAGCAGTATCAAAGTACACTAAGTTATCGTCTAGCCTTGCAACTTTTATTGTCTCGCTAGATGCTTCATCACATACACCCCAACCTTTAAATATTGGTTCGTTTTCGTTTAAAGCAAATCCTTCATTATCAAAACTTATAAAGTCGGTACGTCTTGGTACTTTGTTTAAGAAGTTGTTGTATTGTTTTACTAATTTTATATCGTCTACTTTCTTAACGAATTGGTTTAAAGTTGGGGCTGTTTTAAACCCCAACTGTTTTAGTTTATCTATCATATTGTTTTTTTAAGTAATACGCTATTTTGCCATCTATCACCGTAAACATCTTTCATGTCTTCGTCCGTTAACTCAAACTTTTCTATTACAGGATATTTCTTAACACCACTATTAAAGGATAACTTCCAATTTTTATTCCACTTCGAATACTTATGACTAAAGTATATAAAGTAAAGTAGTCTATACTCTTTTAGTGGAATAACAAACTTTTTATCTTTAGTAAGAGCATTAGTCTCTTTAAATTTAGGTTTAAAGTAACTTCTCAACATATTTAAAAAGTTACTCTTGTTTATCTCTGTATTCTTAACGTAATCACCACCTAAATCTCTTATTTGGATTTTCATATCCATTAGTCCATGTCTAAAGTTCCTGCCTTAATTGAGCTTGCAACGGCTTCGTTAAACTCAGGCGAATTAACATTGTGTCCTTTGGCTTTTTGTTCTTCGATAAATTCATCCATTGACATTTTTTTGCCTTTAGAACCACTATCAGAACCACCAGCACCACCTTCGACTGGTTTTAAATAGCTTTGGTTATCTTTAAAGAAACTCTCTATAACATCATTAGCACCTAAAGGATTTGCTGTTGTAGGGTCTTTTATAATGTTTCCGTTTTGGTCTAATGCAAGGATATTACCGTTTTCATCAAAATCAAAAGATAGCTTATTCTTTATGATTAGCTTTATATCTTCTCTAGGTAATATAGTATTGTCAGGAATTAAACCGTCTAACTGTCTATCTAATTTACTTTGATTCTTATAAGTGTTAAACTCCTGTTCTTTTTCACTTACCTTAGATAATGCGCTTTGTAACGCTTGCTCTTTTTCTTGAAGTGTTTGTTGAACCTTTTTTAACTTCTCAGTTGGTTCAATCTTAGCGTCTTCTAGTATCTTAGCTTCATAAGCCTTTAAAACGTCGTCTAGTTTACGTTTACTTCCTTCAACGTTTAATCCTAATTCATCAGCTTTAGTTCTTATAGCCTTTTCAAGACCTTCTTTTCGTGCTTCTTTCTTGTGATTCTCAATGAATACGCTTTCTTCTTCTTCTGTCCTTAGAGTGCCTTCAAACTCTAACGTTATTTCCTCTGGATTACCTTCCAATTCCTCTTTTGAAACCTCAAAAGTTTTGTTACCGATTTTAATTTTCATCTATCTATTTTTTATTAATAAAGTCTTTTACCTTAGCTAATTTCTTGCTAACATCCTTAATATTACCTAATGCAATACCGTTATCCTCTGCAAACTGCTCAACGTTCTCTTCTGTAATATCTAAACCATCAAATTCTAAAGTTTCTTTTTTCTTTGGCTTCTTACCTTTACTAGATTTAAGCTCATAACGTTCTGCCGTTGCTTTCTCATCTACGATATACAATATACCTGTCTCTGGATATGTAATCTCAGACTCTTCAATACTTTGTTGAGATATAACAGCTCTTTCTCTTAGAATTTGGAAAGTATCGCTCTTTACGAAATTTCCGTTTCTGTCTTTTGTTAGAAATCTAACTTTTTTTACTACTTTCATTTTTATTAAATTTGATTAATTTACTCTTTAAAAATATTTACAACACCAGCAAAACATGAAGAAAATGCTAGTATCATAACAAAAACACCCCTTCCTTCAATACTAGAAAGCATATCATTAACCCAAAGAAAATCCATTAATATAAATGATATTAATAGATAGACTAATACATATACTGCAATAAATACAAATACTTTTTTTAAGTTCTGCGTTGATAATTCCATAATTTATATTTTTAAGTTTCCCCAAATATACAAAAAATATTATACAACTTGGATTTTGTCGTCTATTTTAGTGTCAACTATCTTATTATTAGCTGTATTATACGCTTCAAATTCGGCTGTTAATTGTTCTTCTGTCTTATTTTTATCTGCTGTCTGCCAAAACTTTTGGAACAACTCTTTTTTATAGCTTTCTTTTGCACCGTAATAATCAAACACCTCTTTAAGCGATAAGTGTAAGTAAGGCTCTACACGTGCCTTTAGTATCATTTGCGACTGCATGTGTGGGTCGGATTTGTATTTAGACAAGATATACTCTTCCATCAACTTATCTAATATAGTGTTATTATCTCCTTGCTCTTTTGCTTTTCCGTATTTTTCCATTAATACGTCAGGGCTTTCAATAATATAACGTCTACCAAAAGACCTATGGTAAAGCATTTCATCTTTCTTTTTAGTCTTATCTACGAAGTTAAGCGTCCAATTAGCTAAAGTGTTATAAACATACTCAACAACGTCCGAGTAAGTGTTAAGAGTGTTAGATATTGGCTGAACATCTATAAAACGACCTGTAGCTGTTTCGTTTGATTGTTCGGATTGGTGCGTCTTATCAGTTCCCCAAATAGTGTCCTCAATAATCAATTCCATATCACGCAAATCTTCTTTATATTGCTTCCATGTTTCAAGGTCAGGCGAACTAAAACCAGCGACTTTATCGCCTAAAAACGGTTGCCCTTCTTTTGGAATAGGCAGTAAGTGCATATCACTTACATCTGCTTTTCTTGGATACCCTTTTCCGTCGCACGCAGTACACGCATCATTCCCAGTCTTACCAAGTCCTGAGCAACTCTTACAAACAGAGCTATAACGCCAATGAATCGGAATACCTTTTTGAAACTTATAAATAGTTAAAACAGATTTATCACGTGCATAATCTTTAGATAGTTCAACTATGTCGTGAACTGGGCTCAAACGCTCGTTACCACCAACAACGCAAATCTCAGATAATATAACACAAGGCACTTTGCCAAATGGATGTTTAAACGTCTTTTCGCTATCTAGTATAAACACACCGCCAACCTCTCTAAAAGTCCAGTCAGTTGTATCATCAACAAAACGCCACGTTTTAATTAAAGTGTCTTCGTGTATCTTTGGCTCAAAAACAATGTAATCTACTAACTGTCCATCTTGTTTATAATAACGTATGTCATCAATACTTTTGTAAGAAGGATATAAATCGAAGTCATCATACCTTTTCTTATACTCTAACATGATAACACCGTTAGGGTCTATGTCAGCTAATTGAAAGTAATTCTCTGAAAGGTATTTGTATAATGATTTATTAGATTTAAAATAAGATAGTCTATCTTCAAACTCTTCTAGTATCTTATCGCTTTTAACTTGGATGTTCTCAGAACCACCGTTAGCATCGAAAACATTTTGACGCTTTTTCATTACTCTATTAAACAAATCTCTTATGTCCTTGGAATATTTACGTCTTACTTGTGCTCTCTCTTGACTTTCTAAGTGTTCTATTCGGTCTATTAATTCTTCGTGAAACCCCTCGCCAGTAACTAAAGCCTTTAATGTTTTGCTTTCTTTTCTCGAATTAATAACCCACTGCTCGGTATTTTCAGCGTGTTTTTCTAGTAATTCTTTAACTTCTTCCTCTGTATAGGTCATTATATAGTGCTATTTATGCAAATTTATACAAAAATTATTAATATTTACCAAATTATTTCGTAATTATCTACTTTAAGTTCAAACCACATTCTCATCATTAGCATATCTGCAAAGTCAGGAGAACGTCTTAAACGCTCTTTTAAGTCGTCTTTTTTCTCTAGTCTAATCTTACCGTCGTCTGTCAACGGTAGTTTACATATTTGCTCTAACTCTTCGATTATTTGTTTACGGTATTCTTTACATTCAATATAAATTTTATTGTTTTTAACCTGTTCCGCTAACTCGTAATAACATTGAGCTTTTAAATTAAAGAAGTTCTCAGGCTTACCCTCTACTTTTACGGCTTTACCGTTATTATGAAACTCATTAGCACCGTTTAAATGACCGCTAACAGCCGACTCTCTAACAAACCTCTTAAGACCATCAGCATCGTATATAACGTTTGATATAGGTACAAAGTTTTCAATCCTTAAATCATGTATTTTTTTAGATACTAACGTTTCATCTATCTTGTCAATAGCAACTATTTTTTGCAGTACTAAACCATCCCAAATGCCAATTACAAATAAATCAGAGCCTTCATAAGCGATATCAGCAGTTAAATATTTCTTTCCTGTTGGCTCTACAAAGGAATTAGTAAACATGTTTAGTATATCTGAGTAATCGAATAACGCATAGGGGTTATCGTCATAATCCCAATTTCCATAATAAAGCCTTTGCATACTAGAGTTGTCAAGTTCTAATAAAGAGTCTAAATAAGATTTAGGTAAGAAAGGGTTATCTGTTGGTAACGCTTGTATAAACTTTCTGTATTCTTTTATACTCCCGTCTTTGTTTGGTTTGTAAAACTCTCTATAAGTCCAATTTTTAGCTGGGTTACAGGTTCCTAATTGTTTAGGTATTAATCCAAACTCGTTAAGTTTATATCTTATCCTTGACTTTACTATTTGCCAAGCCTTATATGATATTTGATTACATTCATCTATAAAAGCGCCTGTAATCTCTAAAGAACCTAAACTATCAAATTCAGGGTCGGAAGGGTATAGAAATAAATCTTTAAGTATTATTTCGCTTCCGTTATTCCAATAAATTATATTAGATTGTGAGTTAAAAGAGAATTGGTCTGTTACACCTAGTTTTTTTGCTTCATCAAAGAAAGTGTTTAGCGTGGTTTCTTTTAGTGTCTTTAATTTAGACCTACCCATTAACCACCTTGAACCTGCGTATTTTTGAGATTGTTCAATAAGCCATATATCGCCAAAAGAAGTTTTACCACCACCAGCAGCACCACCATAAAGAACCTCTGTTGTTGTTTTGTCTTTTAAGTAATAAGTTGCATGCTCTTGTTTAATTAGTAGCTTCATCAGGATTTACGCCATTACCTAAGTTTATAACTGTGGTTTTGTTTACTTTTTCGTCTTTAGTAGTTGTATCGACTCTATCAGTCCAACCATGATTAGATTTTAAGTTAACAATAGCCATTGCAGTATTTATGTCTCCTTCTTTTCCGTGTGAAAAACAATTAGCTTCTAAGTTGCTTGTTAACTTTTTATATAGTGGCTTACACTCGATAAATTTATCTTTTAGATACACAAAAACTTCTCTATAAGTATCTAATTCTTTTGCTACTTCACCTATGAAATCAAACTTAGATTTTCCTTTAGTTAATTCAATAGCATCATTAAATAACTTAATAGATTCCTCTAGTGTCCACTTTTCAGCATTTGTATTTTCTTTAGGTGCGCCAGCCATCTTATTTACATTTCATTGTAGGAAAGTAATTCCCTTCTATTATATAATCAGGTATATCTGTAACATTACCATTACAATCTGAAGGAGCTCCTGTTAAAACAAAGCTACCACCATCAGGCATATATACATTCATGTCACAATTACATCCGTTGTCTTCAGGTGAACATGATGCAAAAGTAATTAATAAAATAAATAATAGTTTTCTCATTTTGTTTTGTTTTTAAATCTTTTCTATTTCCTCTATAAGTTCTTTTTTCTCTTCGTTTAAGTCGTTAATAGCTTTAAGATATATCTTTTCGGATAACTCACCTCTTGCTTTTAACTCGCCTAGAACATTTATAATGCCTTTGTGTTTGTGTTTAACAGATAGTAAAGCGCATTCAACAGCGGAAACTTCTCTACTTGACTCATCCCATCCTTGCATGTCACACCAATAAGCCATTGAGTGCGGTTTAAAAACCTCTAATAGCTCTCTTGCTTCTTCTTCCATAACTTAACCGTTTAACATTTCATTTCTTAACTCGTTAGCTTTTTCTATTGTATGAATTCTAATTTCTGGTCTATGATTATTTGAATCTTGATACCTGTGACATACTTCGAATTCTTCACACTTATAAATGTCGTCTATATCAATTTTTACACTATCAAAGTAATCTTGATATACACCCCATTTCATTGAGTCTGTTAATCTACTAAACTCAAGAAGTAAAGTACTCTTTAACGTCCCTTTAGGGTATAGCTCAAAATCTTCACAGAATCTAAAATACCAATCATAAAATTCTTCTTTACATTTACCTGTTAGTTTCATAATCTAATTTCTTAAAGTTTACGCAATATACAAAAAAAAAGCCAATCCCCTACGATTGACTTAAAAAACTTTGTTTTTGCTATTAATCTAGTGTTTTAATCGCATTATAAATATTCTCAGTAGTAATACTTACGGCTTCTTCGGCAGAGTCATATTCAAACTTTCCATAATCTATAAACGCATCATGTCGCCAAAGAGATATTTTATACTTTTTGTTTTCTTTATATGGAAATATATCATAACCTTTACTTGTTAAGTATTGTGTCATGTTAAAAGGTGATGTTGGTTTTAGTGGTTGCATTGCTTAAACTTACTCAATATGACTTCAATTCTACTCAAAACATCTCTTTGTAATTCCTGTATGTAATTCATACGCTCTAAATGTCTAGAGTATTCAGATTGCAATTCTTTAATTTCTGCTAAATGTTTTTTTTTAAGTTCTTTGTTCATAATTCAATGTGTTCTGTTTTTATTATTTCTTTAAACATATTAATTCTATCAGTTATATACATTATTTCCCATCCTGTTAAACCATCTGTATCGAATAGTAATAACTTATCATTCTCTAATTTAGTTATTTCTTCATTTATTAAATCAAACTGTTCTTTTGTTATTTCTATACTTAACATGTTTTTTTATTTTAACAGCAACTAGTCGACCGAGAAAAGCCCAATCCTATTTATCGTTATCACTAACAACTAATTGCTGTTTTATTAATTCCTTTATATTTTTCCAATAATCTATTGTACTCAAGCATATTCTTATACCTCTTTCGTGGTTATCTTTCTTTGCGTATTTAAGTTTAGTTTCCCAAATACATATAGTTTCATCCAATATATTTAATGATTCGCTACCGAATTTTTTAATTAAGTCGGTAGCGTTTTGTTGTGGCTTCATATTAATACCAAGAGTTTAAAGTTATATTAGAACCAAATAATTCTTTATTCCATGTAGCAATAGTAGTGTTGTTCTCGTCTTTTAATGCAACTAATTTATTGTTATACTTTTTAAAAGATTTTATTTTTGGTAATTCAGCTTTTATAGTTGCTATTACTTTCTTGTTAAATGTTGCTGATTCTAATTTCAAAGTTGTCATAATTTTAAGTTTTTCGTTACACAAATATAAAACCTTTTTTAATATCTCGCAAGTTTCATCGTAAATTTTAACATTTAATTCAAACAAACAGTAAACAGCATCTCATTAGCTTCAAGTTCTTCTTCAAATTCAAAGTATGCTTCTTTAGATATAAAACCAAATTCAAAAAGGTCTATAATTCTTTCCCTCTCACCGTTAAATAAGTAATAATACATATATGCAATTTATTAACTATATTCATTAATAGCAAAGTTTATCATAGCTTCTAAGTTCTTGACAGCTTCATCGTATGTCATTTGTGGCTCTAACATATCCATAGAAAAATAATCAGTTTCCTTTTCAATTTGTTCAATAGATTTTAAACGTATATCTTTTATTTCTATTCCCACTTCTTCCATTTGTAATCCAGTTTCTGTTATATTCGCTTTATCGATGAATTTCTGAATAATAACCTCAATAGGTGTATCTAGTATCTTGTTAATTGCTTTTTGCGGTGTAGGGTCAAATACACTACAATTGTAATACTTTAGTAGCTCACCGAATAAAGTTATATACAACTTTGCAAATAACTCGTTGCTGTTTAATTGTTGTCTGTGTTTACTCTCTACAAATTCAATTATCTCGTTTATTGCATCTGCATCTTTTTGAGTCGCTTTCCAAATATTGTTTTTCGGATTGAGCTTAAACATAAAGTGGTTTATTGCTTGTTTAATTGTTTTCATTTTAATTGCATTGGGTTAAAATCTTCAACGTCGTCACCTAAACTAACATAAGGTAACCATTCGTCATCAATTCTAATAGTAAAGTCTTTGAAAGGTTTTGAACCTCTTACCTCTGAACATGAAGCAAGAGAAAACTCGCCTTTGTTTTGAACGTTCATTACTGTCTCAGCTTTTTGGCTTGCTATTGTTCCAAGATGTCCTCTCATTTTATCGCTGTTAGGGTTTGTGTGTAACATTCCCATAATATGGCAATTAGCTATTGAGCTGTATTTCATTATCAAATCAATAAAGATACTGCATTCTTTTTGGTCGTTAGGGTCATACACAAAGTCCACATACCCATCTAAAATAACTAAACCAAGATTATCTTTATACGGACTCTTCATAAATAACCAATCTAAATAAGCAAGTTTTTCTTGTTTGGATTTTTCACGCCACATTAGGATTTTATAGTTTTCGGGATAATGTCCGACCATCTTAGGTATTCTCACACCGTTAGACCATACGTCATACTTTGACTGCTCGCAATCTATTGATATAATCCATTTACCATCTAAGCCATGACTTTTAATTTCTAAGTAGTCGGTAAATCGCCAAGCCTCACCACCAACCGCACATGCTTCTAATAGTGATTTAACAAACGATTTACGGGCTTTTTGTTGTCCTTTAATTACTGAGAAGTTACCAGTTGTGGCAAACTTCAAAGGATAGTGTACACCACCATAACTTTTGTCATCTAATCCGATGCTTAATAATACAGGCGGTCTTTCTACTTTTTCTCTTAGATTTATAACAGTATCTTCAAAGCCTTTGCTTATTACGTCGTCTGTTAACAAGTTTTCTTCTTGTTCTGTGTCTTCTATGTGTAACTTTTCAAACATTAGTAAAGGTCTTTTTTCTTGTTATTAAATGCGTCTATGTATGTTTCTATGTGTTTTAACATGTGTTTAGGTCTAAACCACATGGAATCATAAGGTATTTTCTTTTGTAAAAACAATCCATTTATCGCCTTATGAAAATCATCCTTAGTATATTCTTGTTGGCAATTCCAAAACAAATCACCCTCTTCTTTAGTTAGTTTATTAATATGACTAGGCTCTCCAGTATAATTAGACCTTGAATAATTCCAATTTTCTAAAAAGTTATCCTTTGTATATTTACTATCATTAACAGTACCATTATCAGTATCACTATCATTATCAGCGAGATTTGTATCGCTATGCGAGTACTTGCGAGTTTTTGCCATCGCTAAACCTTGCTCAAGTGTAAGTTCTTCGCTAATCACACTTTTGTATAAGTCCTCATGATAACGCTTTAAATTACCAAGTTTACCAGCTCTACTGCGTTCTTCTTTTTTGCCTTCGTATTTCTGTAAATCCCTCTTTAATTGTCTTTCAATAGGTTTCCACGCTATTAATAAAATCCTATCCTCAAGAGTTGGATTCATGTCGTTAACATATTCTAAAAGGTGTTGAAATAACAATCCTTTTTCTTCGTTCGTTAAATGCTCTATTGTGTAGATAATGTCAGCGTACAATAGAAATCCTTTTTTACCTTCTGCCATTACTCTTTAATTTTAGATATTTCAGCTTTTAAAACTCTACTTAGTTTTATAGCAGTTTCTTTATCTAATATTACCCAATTATTAAACATGCTATGCTCAGTGTCTATTGACATAATAATCTTGTTATTACTTTGATAGCATTCTAATTGATGACTTTCTGTAAGTCCTGTTCCGAAGAAAATAATTTTGTGTCTACTCATAATGTGTGAATGTTTTATTAAAAACAAGCAAAATTTAAATACAAAAAAACCCTATAAATCCACACCGTTCGACTTGTGTTTCATTATAGGGTTTGTGTTAATATCTTCGTGTTACTATAATGTCGAACGGTAACTAACGCAAAGTTAACAAATAATCCGACAATACCAAAAAAACCACTAAATTTAATTAGTGGCTAAGAAACCTATTATATTAATTTTACCAATTAAAAGTATTTTTTTTATACCTGATTAATACCTCGGTTGTCTTTTGTTTTTGTCATAGGCTATCGTTTAAAAAATTGTTAGTTGGGCTTGATGCTGTTTGAGTCTTATCATAGACGCTTCGTAGTATTCCTTATCTAACTCACACGCTGTTAAATCAAAGTTTAAGTTGTGACACGCTATAGCTATACTTCCGCTTCCTAAATGCGTGTCTAGTATCTTGTCGCCTTCTTTAGCGTAATTCATTAGTAACCACTCATAAAGTTTAACTGGCTTTTGTGTTGGGTGTATTTTGTTTTTTTCATTTAAAACTGAGTATCTAAAAATCTTTGCTGGTTTAGAAAACGAAGTCCAAGCCATTTCGCACATTGCTAAACTAAAATCAAAAGGCTGTTTCTTATCCCAAATAAAAAAACATTGCGTATTATCTAAATGCTCTATGAAATAATTCCCACCCCAAATAATTTGATTTTTACTTACTCTCTTTAGTTCATCAAAATATTGTTTTTTAGGAATAGAATTGTCCCAATCTTTTTTTTTGTGTTTTTGCCTTACTGGATTACTACTTATTCCTATTCCGTATTCAGGGTCTACTATTGCTAAGTCAAAAAAGTTATCTTCATAACGTTTCATCATTTGCATATTATCTTCGTTTGTTGCGGTTATCATGCTTCTAATATTTTAATTTGTTCTTTAAATAGTTTTACGTTGTTCTTAAAATTTATTATCTAAATAATCCTGTAATTGCGTTTTTAGCATTTGCCTATCGTTACTGTTTAAAACTATTCTTATTAAGTCCTCTTTTGTCGGTGCTCTATCTAAACTTGGCATTAACTCTAATTCATCTATAATTTTATGAATGTTAATTATGTCTTTAAAGAATTCTTTGTCTGTTTCAATATAGTTTTTAATAGTATTATGAGAGTGGTTTACAGTTGTTCTGTCCCAAGCATTACCACTTTCTTCTTCGTAATATGTAACTATTTCAATGTTATTTAATTTTGTTAGCTCAGATGCAAAGTAATAGAATATCTGTCTAGGCAATAAAATATGTTGTAATCTACTTTTTACAAATATACTATCTAAAGGTATCTCATAATATCTACATATTGCTTTATGTATGTTTTTTAATCTTGCCATGGTTTTTATAGTTGTTTTAGTTTTTGTTTAATATCTCTTTGTATTTCTTCTAATTCCGCAATAGTCCACTTCTTAGTTGTACGCTTACATTCCGCTGCTAATTGTTTTAAAGCCTCTACACGCTCTTTTCCTATTCTATTAGGTAAGTTTATTAGATAATTATCAAAGTCGCCCTCAAGGTATCTATTTGCGTAAATAGACTGTCCGTGTATATTGTCTAAATTAAACCTAATAGCCGAGTAAGTGTTCTTAGAAAATAGGTGGCCAGCGTCGAAATCTTTCTTATACGCTATGTTTTGACTAATACAAGGTTTTCCTTTGTCTCTTAGCCTAACGTATTTATTAACTAGCTTTTGAGTTTTTTGTATCTCACTAGATAATGTTTTACGCTGTTTCTTTTCTTTCATAGCTTTAGCAAGTGAAACGCTGTCCTCTTCTTTCTTTTCTGCATCTCGTCGCTTTGAATATGCATAAGCGCATTTAGGACTGCATGCCATTTGAACAGTTGAGTATTTAGGTGTAAATAATTCGTTACACTCTTTACAGCGTTTCCTTCTTACTTTTTTCATAACTTATTGATTATCAATTAGTTGCTAGAATGGCAAATCGTCGTCATCACCTTGTTGTAAGTCTGCAACTGGCTCAAACGATGTCGCTGGTGCTTGTTGTTGGCTCGTCGTGTTTTCCGACTTACCACCTATAAAAGTAAAATTGTTAACTAAAATATTAGTATAAATCTTATCTTCGTGCTTGTTGTAGTCAATAGAACCGCTTACAGATATTTCACTACCTTTTTTAACGTATTGGTTTATAATTTCCGCACCTTTTCCGAATGCCGTGCAACTATGCCAATTGGTCTTTTTGTTGTCGCCGAAACCGTCGTTTGTTGCTATTGAAAATTTACAAAATGATTTACCACCTTGACTTGTTTTTAATTCAGGGTCTTGACCTAATCTACCTGTTAATACTACTGTGTTCATGTTACTGTTTTTTAATATAGTTAATTAATGTTTTAGTGCTTTCGCTTGCCACTTCTTCTACTGATTTTAAAATACTTTCATCTTCACTAAAAAAAGAGTCTGGTTCTGTTCTTAGTTCTTTATTCCAGTCTAAGAAAGCTTTGTTAATTTGTTTTTTTGTGTACTTCATTTTATTTATTGTTTAATTATTAAAAGTTTCTAAAATTAATTCAACCGTGTCGGTTTTAATTCCTAATTCAGCACATAAATCATTCTTAAATTTTTCTATGTGTTTTTGCATTTCGTTGTATTTTGCTAGTCTTTCTTTTTTGGCTTCTGAGACTTTTTTATCGTATTTTTTTAAAAGCCTCTTTTGCTTTTTAATTTCCTTTGATATTTCCTTGCATGCTTTTTCTATGCAGATTGTTTTTTCTTTTTTAGTCATTTTCATAATTTAATCTTTAAATGTTTTTTTAAACTTTGCTCTTGTCAATCTAGTTAATTCAGTAACTATATTCTCGTTATCTTCGTGTTCTAACACGCACGAAAATAAAGAATAAACGTGAGCTTTAAAAACTGAATCATTTTTAACTGCCTCGCCTATTTCTGAATAACTTTCTAGTGACTTGTTATCGTCGCAAAAAGTAGCCAACTCACCGCTATCTGAGTTTAGCATTATACCAAAAATCTCAATTTCGTCTGGTAAGTTTTGCATTATTTTAATCGTGTCTTTCATTTCTGTATTCATTTTGCTTTTGTTTTAAATATTTCTTTTTTGCTATTCTCTTTAATTTTCTTTGCTCTCTTTCTTTAGCTTTTAAAGCCTTTATTACTCTAAACTCTTCATCTTTTTTATAGATGCTAATTACATGGTTTAAATGTGCTACTTCACTTTCTAGTTGACCGTTTTTAAATGAAAGTTGTTTGTTCTTTCTTCTTAAATCTAACCATCTTAAAAACCATCTACACTCTTCGTTCTCTAGTATGTCTTTGAAGTTGAACATTATAAATATTGTTTAAAGTTACTAATTTCTTTGTCTATGTTAAACTTGTTTTCTAAGTATTCCGAAGCGTCAGGAATATAACATCCGTTTTGAGCAGAGAAGTTACGTATAAACTCTACAAATCTACTACACTCTTCGTTATTCAGTTTAGATGTTTGTTTTAGATATTTTATACCGTCTTTTTCATACACCATGAAGTCACATTGACGTTTTAAAAATGTCTTAGCCTCGTACAAGGTATAACCGAACTCAATAGCATATAAAGTAATACAAATATGCAAGTATGAGTTTAGCTTGTTAGAACGCTTTGGAACTATTTTTTTTAACTCAACCTTATACTTACCCTCGATTAGTTTACGAAGGTAAGTTTCGGCTTTGTTAACGTCTGTTTGGTTTGATAGGTCTAGTATCATCCGTTAACCCTTATTTCAGACTCAATGTCTCTTTGTTTTTTCTTTAATTCCTTAATCTCTTTATCTACTTTTTCCCAAGATTTATCCTTTTTAAACTTATCTCTATTACTTGGGTTGTAGTGTTTAATAAAGTGCACCTCTTCACTTTCTTTTAATTCCTTAAACATTTGGTAAGGTACAGATATTAATGTCCTTATTTCTTCTTCTCTGTATTCGTGGAATAAATTTTTGCTCATTACTTCTTAGGTTTTATGTATTCGCCAAACTTAAATCTAACTACACCTTTATTGTCTTTACAAGCTAAGTAATTTAATTTACCATCTGTAAACTGACTAAACCAAATCCAATCTTTTAATTTGAAATTCCAAGTCGGTTTTACTTTATTTCCATCAACTGTAAATTCATCTGAGTTAAGTTTAATTTGAATAATTGGATAGTCGTATAATTCAATTCCAATACCGAAATTAAAACACGCTCTTTTAAAACTGTCACTAGCAAGTCCTTTTTGAGCTTCTGCCATGCTTTCAGTTCCAGTATCTTCTTTAGATACCCAATGCTTATTTTCTGAATCCCAAATTGAAACTATGCAATTCTTATTATCTCTTGTGTGTTCGCGTTTCCAACCTAACACACCACAAACCTCGTTAAGCCTATTTATATCAACTCTAGCGTCTTTATATGCCAATATAGTAGCATAACCGCCTTTATTAATACTTTGCACTCTAAAGTCTATGCTTTCAATCGGTAAGGGTTGTTTTAGTTTTTCTAAGTCCATAATTTTAGTTTTTATTTTATTCGTCCATTCCAATACTCACTTTCTCGAGTATCTTCAATTTTAGTTTTATAATATCTTCTGTCTAAGATTAATTTAATTCCAACTACTATTAAAGCAAATGAAATTAAGAAAATATACGTTTCGTTTAGTGTCATTTCTTGCACTAAGTTACTGCTTGTAAGGACTATAAAGATAGTCAAAATGATTAACATATACAAGGCGTCGAATGTGTTTTTAGTTTTCATATTATAATTTTGTTTAGTTGTTTTTCTGCTTCTTCTTTTGTGATTGTTTCAATCTTAGTAGTCCAAACACCTTTATCAAATATTTTACCATATTTAGACCATAAATCACCATTTTTTATATCAAAACACTCTTCAAGGTTTTTTGCTGTATTCTTCTTGCCTAAATACAGGCATACTACATTAGGATTATCCCACAACCCTCTCTTTATAGCTTCTTTTTTAAGTGCTTTAAATACTTCTTCTTCGGTTGCTTTTGAGTGTCTGTTTTCATCAAAAACAAACTGACCATTTCCTTCCATCCAGTTATGGTTATTATTGAATCCGTAAGATTCATACCATCCACAGTTGTTTTGTTTTCTAGTAATATAAATAACATTTCCATCTGTTGTAACATACCAAGTGTTTATTTTTGGTTTTTTCATTTTATAATAAATTAAATAGTTTAACTTTTTCTTTTTTGTCGTGAAAGTTCGAGTCTTTTTTATATCTCTCGCTGTAAACTTCAATAGAGTTTACTAAACCTCTTTTTGTTTGTTTTAGTACTTCACATACTATAACATTTGTTTTTAGTGTTTTCATAATTATTCGTGTAAGTTTTTGTAATCGTTATAACCAGACTCAATAGCTTTAATTCCATTGCTTAATCTATGGTGTAATATTTTTAGCTTACTAACCATCATAACATTTTCTGTATATGTTTCGTATCTTGAAATTAAATCAGATAGCTCTTCTATGTTATCAGTCATAGTTTTAATATCTGAGTCTAACCCACAAACTAAGTCGTGGTCTAATTGTTTGTTTTCTAAGTTGCTCTCGCCTATTGGGTCGATGTCTGTTGAGTGATTCATAATATATAAGTTTTAATTCGTTTACAAATCTAAGGTAAATAAATGACGTGTGCAAATTTATTTTATATTAAATTTATTTTGATAATTGGAAATGTTTGTTTATCTTTGCTTAACGTAATAGACTAAAATGTGTATTATAATACACAAAATGAAGTTTTTTAAAGTAAAATGACAACTATAATAAACATGAAGAAAAATATATATTTAACGGAATCATTAAGCGGACTTATTTGTGGCGAAAGAATTGAAGCAAACAGCTTTCAGGAAGCCGAAGATAAATGTCCTAAAGGTTATAGGGTAATAGGAAAATTTATATGTGAAATTGATGCTCCTGAATTTAATAGTATAAACTTGAATTAGCAAATGTGACATGAATACATCTTTTTTATAATGCTAATAATTTCACTGTTTTGATTGATATTATACGCAAAAACATATAAAATGATTGAAATAACAAACATTATATTTAAAAGCATATAATTAGCATTTTTTATATACGTTGTTAACTATCTGGTGCGATTTAATAAACTAAAACTTTTGATAAATGACTAAACAAAATAAAAAGTACGAGCCAAACGGAACTAAAGAAGAAGTTATGTTAGGAATTTTGCATAATGAAAATGGCTATTATATAAGCAATGAGGGAACTAAAGAAAAACCAAACTTTCACGTATGGATTCCTGACATAACGTGCGCTGTTATAGATAGTGCTTATGCAGATATAACACTTGCGGTTGCTAGATGTAACTATTTGGCGAAAAACAAGGTTAAAGCACCTTATATAAGCACTTGTAGTTAACGTACCGCAGCTATGAGTAGTTGCTATATTAATAACTCAAATAATTAAATATGGACTTAAAAAAAATAGTGTTGAAAATAAGAAACAGCGATTTACCAGAAGATGATGTTTTGAAATATGGAAAAATATTAATAACTGAGTTCGCAAAAGATTACCATGCTAAGCAATTACTTATAGGTGGTGTTAGCTGTAGTATTGGTTTAGATGATTACAAACTTGAAACATTGGTAAGGACTAGAGAAAATAAGCACTTATGTGTATGTGACCTTTGCAAATTAAAACCTATATGTACAGACGAAAGCGAATTATACCAAAAATGTATTGATAATAATACTGACGACCAATATTACTGCTAACTAACACGTATATGAATAGTGCGATTAAAAAATAAAAAACTTAAATTATGACACGAAAAGAAGCGAGCGAAAGATTTAACAACTTACCAAAAGAGCATAGAGTAACGATAATAGCTAACGATTGCGAAAATGAAATTAGATGGTTAGAACGTGAAAAAAGAGAAATGATTAAAGCTCATAAAGCAAACATTAAAAGAATAAACGAGCGTATTAAAAGTGCTGAAAAATGGCTTAAAGAACTTAATTAAGCATTATTTATATACGGTGTTAACTAACGTTGCTAAATAACACGTTACACTTACGCATGAGTGAGGCAATGTTTGCTTAACAACGGTTAACAAAACATAAATTTGTAAAACAACTAATAATCAAATAATTAAAATAAACAAAATGAATTTAAGAAAAATAATAAACAAGAAGTACGGAAATGTAAACCGATTTAGTAAGCTTAAAGGTTTAGAGCCTACTCATGTAAAATATTGGTGCGATAAGAATTGGTACGAAATGCAGTTTAGAACTCGTAAGAAAATATGTGAGTTGGTTGGTATTGAAATGCCTGTTTTTTTATATATTAACTCGCAAGACGATATACTTCAAGAGTTGCCTAATTGCACAAGAGTAGAGGTTATAGACCAAAATGGAAGAAGTTATGTTAATAGAGATGATGGTAATAAAGTTAGATTTAGTATTCAAGATGAAGGTCTTACTTTTAAGGTTTTTATAGACTAACGTACTAGTATAACAAATTTAAAGCGAACGACAATGACAGACAGACAATTGCAAATATTGATAAACCAAACGATTAAACAGAAACATAAGTTTTTTGCGTTAGTAGAAAGACTTGAAAATGAATATGTAAATAGATTTGGAAATAGACCAAGTGAAGTAGATGATGATTGTTTTATAGATACATTTCATATGAACCAAGGAAACGAAATGACAGTTGAAATGATGACTGAATCAGCAAAAAACTGTAAACAAAGACAAAAGTAAGTGAGTGTATTTTTGTTGTACATTGTTATATATCTAGAGGCGGTTAGTTTTGACCTAACAGCCGAACGTGATGTGATTAGAGTAGTTGTAATGACGTAAAACCGAGCAAAGCAAACACACTGTAAGTTTACGCTAATTAAGCCAATTGTATATAACGGTCTACTTGTATGAGTAGTAGACCGATAAAAAGCACAGAATTGTCGAATTAGAAACTAACTTAATAAATAGTAATAGTCTTAAAAACAAGCACTGCAACGGCTATTACTTATACAAATTGTTGTGGTGCGTTATTTTAATTATGAGAGTAACAGCAATTGAAAGTATTAAAGACGGTATTTGTAGATCATACGGAGAAGGCGAATACATTGGCGACAAAGAACCTAATGGAGGTTGGATGAAAGATACTGGCATTAAGAACCCTTGCATAAAATTAGATAGCGGTAAATATGTTTGGGGTTATCAATGTTGGTGGGGTGCAACCGAAAAGTTTAACAATAAGTACAAAGATTCGATTAAGGAAACATTAATTGTTGATGTTCTTGAAAATGTTGAACCGAAGCCTTAAATGCACCACAACTGTATTGGTTATGGTTAGTTGTGTGGAATTAAAAAAAATATAAAAATGGACAAAACAGAATTATTAAAAATATTAGTAAACAACTCTAAACTTTGGGTTAAAGACGATAAAGACCAAGATAAAGCGATGATATATGTAGATGACTTCGCTGATGAACTATTAAAAGAAATTAACTATAACCGTTGTTCTATACAGTTGCCGTATAAAGATGAAAAACTTATCGAAAAAATAATATTAAATTTAAACAATAACTAAACAACGTATTAGAACTTAATGGTAATTTTTTATATACGTTGCTGTACGCTTTAAACGATTAAAAAATAAATAAATTATGGAATTAACACCTAAAGAAAAAGCAAAAGAATTAATAGAAGATTTTAAATATACAAACAAGTTTGTTAACCCTAACTGGGCTATTGAAAATGCAAAAAACTGTGCTTTGCTTTGTGTAAATAAGAAATTAGAATTAATAAACTTAATAAATAATGATGGTGCTGATGATTATTATGAGGAAATTTTGCAAGTAAAAGAAGAACTTGAGAAGATGTAGTTTATTGTTTACAACTGACACGGTTATGATTAGTAGCGATAAATTAAACTTAAAATTATTAAAAATGAAAAAACCAAAAAGATATACTTGCGGAAATGGTGAGGGAATGTTTGATGATAAAAAAGGTTGTTGGATAACTTACGAAGAACACATTGAGATTGTAAATAAGCTAAAAAAAGCTATTAATTATAACCAGTGTTGTATGGGCGAAGCCGAACAGTTGGTTTGCGAGCATCCAAAAAGGCAAAGAGATTATTATAGTGCTGAAACTTTTAAATGTTGGAAGTGTAAAAAGATAGTAGTATCAAACTAATTGCATACAACTTACACAGTTAAATATTGTTGCGTAGTAAATTAATACAGTAAATAAATATGGAATTAAGAAATAATAAAAATAGCAAATTAATAAAATCGTTTTTAGAAGAACGTAGTAAATTAATAAGAGAGAATGTAAAACTTAATATTGAAAATAAAGAACTAAAAAAGCAATTGTCTTTAACTGGTGTTAGTTGCAGTAGCGATGGATGCTACGAGTGTGGTGGTAATAACTTGCGACCTAAAGAATACAATTGCCTTGACTGTGGACACGATGGCTATTGCTACTAACGTTACACGTGTATGGACTGATTTTTAACGATTAAATAATAAATAACAATGGAAAAATTACAAAAGTTAGCAGATAGATTACAAGCCTCTATTGATTTTGCGACTGAACACAATGAAGATTTTGAGGCAAGTAGTTGGAATTACCAAGAAGGTGTTTTATTAAACCACAATGAAGCAAAATTGGTCGTGGAATTAGTTAAAAATTTGGCTATACACAATGTTATGCCACGTAGTTTGACTGCTGAAAATGGTGCAAAAGACTTGTTAAGAGGTGAGTTTGTAGAATGCTTTGACCCTGATGATAGCGGAAACCCTTATATAGTGCCAATATCTTGGGATAGCATAAAGAATATATATAAACGGATAGTTGACCACTATGTGGCATAACGTGCCACGTGTATGATTTCGGGCGTGAATTAAGCCAAATATTAACAGATAAAAAACAAACTTATGAATAAGCAATTAGATACTAAACAAGCACAGACTAAGCCTGAATTATACACGGTGTTAGTAGCTGGGCTTACGATGGAAGAATATTTGAAAAAACAAACCGCCCCAAAGACAATAACCTTCTGGGGAACTAAATACGAGTTTACACCCTATTTATTAGACGAAATAATTGGTGACGGTTTGCAATTATGTTACTTAGGAAGCATTAACTCTAGACCACATTACTGGTTGATAAGAATTGATAGTAAAACAGATGTTTCTTCTGATGATTTTGACTTTGAAGATTTGCTACAGCCAATTGAAGAGGAATGTGGGCGGTGTGATGATGATGGGTGTGAACGGTGTGAGGAAAACGGAACTGAATGTGAATATCCTGCAATTTCTTGGGGCGGTGGACATTGGGGAATGGTAGCCAACTTCGCTACAGGGCAGGAAGGTTCTTAGCCTTGCTACTAACAACGGTTAACAAAACACACATTCGTAAACTAATTGATAATGAACAACTTAAAAATAAAAGGCAGAATTAAAAACTACGCTAATTTAGTAGTAGGAGAAGACAAGAATATATACCAGTTAGCACATTTCAAAAACAAAAGAACGATACCATTTAGAAAATTAAAATACTACCCTAAACGTAAAGCATACGGTTATAATGGAAGTTATTTCTCTAAGTCTAGGATGCTTAAATTATACTATGAAGATAAAAGCGTAGTTAATGAGTTTAGTAGTTTAAATTCCTTTATAACGGCATAATTGATTTTATGCCGTTTTTAGGTATTATTTCCATTTAAAATAATAAGGGTGTGGATGATAACAGTCTTCTTCAAAGTTGAATGTGTAAAAACCGCTTACACCCTTCTTAAAGTTCGTCTGGACCCAATTCGATGAAGGGCTAAAAGCTGGAAAATTCCAATACTTAAATTTTTGTGATGTAGAGTTATCCATTAAATCTTGATGACTGTCGCCTTTAATAAAAAATATCTCGTAATCTTTACGTACTAAATCATGTTCAAATAAGTAGTTTTCTATTTTCTCTATTTGTATAGGGTCTAGTTTTGGTTTAAATCCAAACTTTAGATTTTTACCGTCTTTTCCATGAGTTGCAACAAATACTTTATTTCCGTAAATATAATGCGATATAAAGCGTCTTTGATTTGTTACCGATATGTTACTATGCTTTTGCTCTATAAACCTCTTAAACGACGAATTAACAACGTAAGCAAAGCTACCTGAGTGATTGTCATCACATATATTTATAATATCTATATTTGTAAAGTGATTTGATAATTCATCTATTAATGAAATTTTAAAATCTAAACCTACATCGAACGCTTTTTCATTATCCATATTCTGAGGTAGCTCATGACCTTTTCGGACTGTCTCAGCATCCCAACCGTCCATAAAGTCGCCTAAATCGAATAATACTAATTTGTTAGATTTCTTGTTTCTTAATATTCTGCTTATTAATATCTGTTTACGCTCTTCTAGCTCGTGTTCATCCCACTTACCACCGTATAAACTGTAACCATTTGGATTTGGATTCATACCTATATGAACGTCTGTAATTACAGACATATCAAATAATAAGCTATCTTCAATTTTTAACGCTTTTGACTTAACTGGTTTTACTTTTTTGTTTATATACTTACGTATGCTGTTAATTGCGTTTTCTTCAAGTTCAGATATTTTCTTTTCAATCTCTTCTTTATACAAAGGATTCTTTACAAATACACTTTCGTCTTTAGTTTTCTTCCAAAGATGTTTAACTGTTGTAGGGTCAACTTCTAACGATTTACAACTATTTACAACGCCTTTACTTCTGAATTCTAATATACGTTCCCACTCATGCTCTTTTAAGTGATAAGTAGCTTTGTCTTTACCGTCGAATTTTTTATTAATTCTACGACCTAATAGATTAGCTTCTTCGTCTGATAGATTTCTTCTCATTTATTTAGTTTTTAGTTTAACAACATAAGAGTTGAATCCTAAAGCAATATAAGTTTGCTTACTTAAAGATAAACTATATATCTTAATTACTTCGTTATCTAAATGTTTGTAATGTTCTTTTGGATGTTTAGTTACACCACTTCCATCTCTATTTATTTGAGATATGAACTCTAATTCAGAGCCTAATTTTTCCATTTTATTTAGTTTAAAATTTAACAGCAAGTGTAACTTTTACATCTGCTTTATTTGTGAAGTTGTTGTATTGTATACCACCACCTAAAATTAGCTTGTTTTTTATCTGAGCCATTAAACCAAACTCAGGACTTATTTCTTGTGTGATTGGCATAGACGTATAAATAAATAAACCGCTATTGTCTTTGTATTTAGTTATAGTGGTTGTTTTTTCGGGATAAGTTATTACACCTTGTATATCAATAGGTTTTGTTTCAGACGTTATAGTTAGATTAGCTTTAGCATCGTTACTTTCCAAGGTGGTTGTATATTGTTTAGCTTCTTTAGAAGTTTTAGTTGGTACATCTACATATATAATAGAGTCTTTACCTTTTTCAGTTATTTTAGTTTCGTAATATATAGGTTTATCAACTTCTTTAATAACTGTTTTAACAATAGTATCGGTAATATATTCGGTTTTAGTTACCGTATTGGTAACTGTTTCTCTTTTCGTGCATTGGTCGAATAAAGATATTATTATGATTAAAGATATTAATATGTACCAAATGTTAATCTTCATTATAAAGTGTTAATATCTATTGCCAAGCCTTTTGGTATAAGTCCGAAAACGTCGAAATGATTTTCTAATAGGTAATTATAGCCATTTACGCTTATGGAATTTATATCGTTATAAGTGTATAAATCAGATAATTCTAATATATTTCTATCTACATTGTCAAACATATCTAAGTAAATAGGATTTCCGCATTCAGTATTTATTATCTCTTTTGTTAAATCACTTAAAGGTCTTAGTATTGGTTTACACTCGTTTAATTCATAAACACCTCCAATCGCTTTTAAATACCAAACCCCCTTTATGCTGTAAATTCCTTTGCATAATAATTTTTTACCCATATAGGTAAAATAAAAATTAGTATCTAAATAAGGTGACAAATGTTTTAATTCTAGCTTCATAATTATAAAGTTTTAATTTAATGCAATATACAAAATTATTAATTAATAATTGGTTTGTTTGTTAAAAAGTTTTTTATTATCTTTGTTTGACTAACTTACACGTATAACACATCTGTTGTTTGTATATATTAAAATAAAATTGTATATTTACAGAAATTAATAAATATTAACTAAATAAAGACCTAGAACGGATAAACAATAGTTTTTATACGGTG